>Ga0099364_10000230_pt1 | contig 92313 bp, 62 predicted proteins | sample TergutTh196P3_FD_73070 | JGI IMG/M metagenome (GOLD analysis project Ga0099364, IMG submission 73070) | Microcerotermes parvus P3 segment gut microbial communities from Pointe-Noire, Republic of the Congo - Th196 P3 | ecosystem: Host-associated > Arthropoda: Insects > Digestive system > Gut ...
GTAATCCGCAATGACTCTTGCCCATTCTTCATCGCTCCTTCTCATTCCCGTAAAACTCATTGCAACCTCCGGCACTGCCCATTTGTGTGATTTCCGATTCTAGCGGCACCGATTATCACGATGCCGTAAGATAATACCCTGTCGACACCGCCACGCATATGCACCGCCAGGCTTTACGCTTACTAGATTTCGGCTAAGGGGATCATAAATATTTCCAAGGTATGTGTCCGCCACATGGAATCTGCCCATTTTCGGGTCGTAGTGCCTTGCCCGCAGGTATTGCAGGCCCGTGCCGGGGTCGTAGGGCTCGCCGTTATAGGCATATATGTTGTCCCTTATGGTGTAGCTTGCCCTGCCGTTCCTGTTCGTCGCCACAGCAGTGGTCTCGCCGAACGGGCTGTATGAGTACCTTGCGAGCATATTGCCCGTGGTGCTTGACGCGAGTGAGGACACGGAGCCGCGCCCGTCCATGATGTAAGATGCGGTCACCATCCGCCCGCGCACCCCTGCGACGGCGGCGTTGGACGTGCTGAGACGTTCAAGCCCGTATGTGTACCTTTGTGTCTAATCCACTTTTTCACGCCACATATCTTCCCATATATCAACACTTCTTCCCGAAAAGTATACATACCCGTCGTAAGCAAAGATAGGGGTTTCCCCAACATCGAATTTACGCCAAAAAACTGGCTCGTCTGCATCTTTGGGCAGCACATAGTATTCAAAACACCCATACGCCCCGAGATAATCGTCCTGTTTGTCAGGGTTGGCTACATACGACATAAAATACAAATCGCCATCCATGCTAAATGCGTATACAGCCCCCGCCCCAGAAATCCCTACGCATTCAAGGTCAACCTTTTTCAATTGAGCATCGTCAATGCTTGTGTAGACAAACGACTTCAAGCCGTTTTGGACAATTATGGTTCGCTTGTCGAAACTTATTATTGGAGTGAAGTATTCGCCCCCGCCCATATCGAAGTATTCGTCCCCGCTCTGCTCCATGACATCGAACTCAAAAACCTTTTCTGTGGTTTCGGTATTTAGGTCATACCTCATAATTCTGCTCTTGCCAGATATAGCATCATCATCGTTAAGAGCCACATGATAGTAAAGCGCATCGTCAACGAGTGCATAATATGGCTCATGCCCCCAATCCCTGCTCCCAACAGGCTCTGGCGTGACGGTTTTGACGAAATTCCCTTTCCGGTCGAACATCTCGATATCCAAGGGGACATGCATATCTTCTGTAATTTCTTCTCGATTTCGACCAAGAAAGATATTGTCCCTATACAACAATGCTACACCTTGCCCAGAGGTGAGTGACAAATCCGTTTCCTCCGATGTGAATTTGTGAACGTCGTAAATGTACCATCTGTTTCGCGGACCCGCCGAATCCAACTGGACACACTCACCGTCCGCATTAAGGCCAAACCTGTTCCGAAACCCCGTTTGGAACACAGCCTGATCTTCTGACAGGTCGAGCCGGCATTTCCGTAGATCGGCGGGTGAATAGAAATTTGCATAATATATCCAACCATTGAGTACCGTATGTTTGGCGAGAGTTAAAAATTCTTCTTCTTCGTTATTGCTTTCACTTATACTTTTATCTTCATTCTCGGCTTCCGGCGGCTCATTGCTGGCAGGCAAGGCTTCCGATGCCTCAAGCTCTGTCGGCATTTCTTCCACGTCATGCTCAAGCCCGCAACCGGCAAAAATCATGATGGCCACAGCCATCAGTAGTACAAATAACCCATTTTTCAGCACACTATTTCCTCCTGTCATTTTCCTGGCTAATATTTCAAGCAAGCAAGTTTAGCCCTGTCAAAGACTTGCTCAAATCGACAAAATCGACTTTATGATCAGACTTCAACTCGTATTCATGTCTAATAGCACCGCTCACACCGACATACGTATGAACCACTTCCACCCAAATTCTATTATTTTCATCAGTACGTACGCCCACAACAATCCCTGTATGCCCATAAAGCCCCCCTGCTGGATTAGGCGTAACTGCACCCCAAGCAGGTTCTTTTGAACTAAAGATTGCCCCGACAACCGGTGTATTCGTGACTTCTAACCAAGGATTTTTAAGCGTCAAGTTACGTGCGACATCCCCGCCATTTCCGTTGTTATAAAACACCCCTGGCACCATATTGTCAACAAACCACTTTGTCAGTGCAACGCAATGAAGATTACTACTCGGCCCTGTGGCATCATTAAATCCGTCTATAATTGCTTGTATGTATTCTTCCGTGAACCTGGTTGACCCGCTTAACCCTGGTCCGCTTGCGCCCCCGCCGCTTCCGGGGTTCGTAGTCACCCTGTCTAGCGTCCCGTCGCAGTATTGGGCGTTCACAAGCAGCCGCCGTTCTTCCGCAGTAGCGGCGATAAACCGTCGCCTTTCCGCCTCTGTCATTCTCGCCACTGCGGCCACTTCCGCCGCACTCGCCGGATTCGAGTAGGTGACCTGATACGAATAGGAGCCCGCGGTTTGGAACTTCGCGCCGAAATGGTTCGTAGGTGTTGCAAAATCACCCCGCATCGCATACTCCACTGACATCTTTATATTTACTGAGGGTGCTATGACCACATAAGACGTCCCTTTGTAGTTTATTGACGCTGTTGCCATCAAGGTTCCGTTAATATGCCTGATTGTCTCCAGATTCCTTCCGCTCGGGTCGATATGGTTCACCGGGTCGTTCTTGACATATGCGTATAGATTTCGGCTAAGGGGGTCATAAATATTTCCAAGGTATGTGTCCGCCACATGAAATCTGCCCATTTTCGGGTCGTAATGCCTTGCCCGCAGATATTGCAAACCTGTGCCGGGGTCGTAGGGCTCGCCGTTGTAGGCATATATGTTGTCCCTTATGGCGTAGCTTGCCCTGCCGTTCCTGTTTGTCGCCACAGCCGTGGTCTCGCCAAACGGGCTGTACGAGTACCTTGCCAGCATATTGCCCGTGGCGCTTGACGCAAGCGAGGACACGGATCGCCGCCCATCCATGATGTAAGATGCGGTCACCATCCGCCCGCGCACCCCTGCGGCGGCGGCATTGGACGTGCTGAGGCGTTCCAGCCCGTAAGTGTACCTTGCCTTGACACTCCCTATGCCCATATACTCCATCAGCACCTCGGCGTGCTCCCTGTTCGCATCGTTGACGTAATGGGTAAGCTCGTATGTGCCCTCGCTTCTGTAGCCCGTATACTCCATGGGTATCCGCGCCGAGAGTATGGCTTGAACCTCTTTGTCCGTCAGGCCTATCGCCTCTATTCGCTCCACATTCTGTTGGGACAATCCCGTGGATACGGCGGTCTCGCGGAACCATCCCTCGTCAAGGACATCGGAAACGTCTGCTCCTTCGATGCCTTTCCATAAGGCGCTTCTGTCGGGGGGTATAAGGAACAGAAGGGATCTTATATACCTGAAAGCGCCGTACAGGAACACGTGCAGCAAGTTGACATCACCAATGTCTGAGTCCGAATCCGCAAGGATGGCATCTTGCACCGTTCCATCTGTGCCATCTCTCAGCGGCAACACGACGCCGGGCACAGGGTCATGGTCATCGTCATCATCCCCGACGCTTCCGGATCTTTCGGCTCTTTCGGCCCGACCCGTTGCTCCTTCTGCCTCTCGCCAAGGCCCCGCTACGGCCTCCAATGGCAGATTCCTCGACCGCCTGTTTATCTGCAGAACGCGATTGCCGTCACCATCGTAGCTTGCGGCCATAAGGAGCCTGCCGCCTTCGCGAACAGCCTTCAAGCGGCTTTCTACCGTGTATTCGTATGTTGTTATCGCTTTCCCTTGGCTTTTTTGGCTCAGGTTGCCATCAGAATCATATTCATAAACTGTCTCGACAGGCTTTGCAAGCGGGATATCCGAGCCCAACCTCGTCGTAACACTCGTCTCATGCACTAAGCGGTCTGCCTCATCATATTCGTATGCTATTGTCTCCACACGCGTACCGCTCGTCTTTTTCAGCCCTATGCGATTTCCTGCGCCGTCATACGTGTATTCGTGCCGCATATGCGTGGTGCCCGCACGTTCAAGAAACAATACAAGCTCGCCCGCCAATCCGTACTCGAACTCCCTCACTGTCTCTGCGCCTCTGGCCCCTGTCTCATTCTCATTCACTATGCGGCCGAGGGCATCATATCCGTACTCGAACGCAGAGATGAGGGCACCGCCCGCACTGGTGTTCGTCAGCTTCGTGAGATTGCCTCTCCCATCGTACTCGTACGCAGTCGTTATGCCGTCCCAACGCACAAGGGAAATGGGGCGTCCGAGCGCATCGTATTCGTATTCGGCCGTGCCGTTTTCGTCGGTGACTTCCGCCAGGTTGCCCATGGCGTCGTAGCCATAGACCACGGCAGAGCCGTCGGGATAAACTATCTTAGAAACCTGACCGTTTTCGCCATAGGCGTACTCTATGCTCCTGCCATCGGCATCTGTCGCTTTCGTGATGCGGCCAAGCAGGTCATTCTCGTAGCTTGACTCCCCGCCCACGTCTGCCATCGAGATGCGGTTGCCCACGGCGTCGTACATATATTCAACGTTCTGTCGTTCGTCGTCCTCGTAGGATTTCGCCACCAACTCGTTCAGCTTGCTGTAATCGTATCTTATGGCCTTGCCCGAAGGGGATATGGCCTGTGTCAGCCGACCCGCAATGTCATATATAAAGGTTTGCGCCTCGCCTGCCGGGTTTGTTATGGATGTTAGATTCCCAACTAAATCGTAGCCATAGGATGTGGTCTTCCCCTCGGCGTCCGTTGCCTGCACGAGATTGTTCATGCCATCATACTCGTACCCAACCCGCTTGCCGCCGCCGAAGCCTACGGACGTGAGGTTGCCGGCAAGATCGTATCCGAACGTAGTCCTTCCCAAAAGGCCGTCCATCACCTCCGTCACATTGCTGTCCTCATCGTACCCAAGCGATGTGGTTATGCCAGCTACGTCCGTCACGCCCGTGACGCGCCCTAAGAGATCGTAGGCGTAGGACGTACTCCCTCCAAGGGCGTCCGTCTCGCTCGCCACCCTGCCGTCCCTGTCATATTCCGCGAAGGACACATATCCTAACGGGTTTTGCGTGGACACTTGCTTTCCTTCTGCGTCGTATGAGAACTCCCAGGTGTGCAGGCCTGGCAGGGTAATGGCTGAAGCCCGCCCCGCCGTGTCGTATTGCAGCTCTGTCACATGCCCTTCCGCATCCACTGTTCTCGTCAGGCGGTCTAATATATCGTAAGCGTTCGTGGTCACGCCACCGTTCCCTGCGGTCACGGATACGATGTTGCCGGACGTGTCATAGGCAAGGGCGGTCTCTATCCCAAGCGGATTGGTGACGCCCGTCAGGTTCCCCATGACGTCGTATGCGTATGCGCTTGTGCGTCCAAGGCTGTCTGTCTCTTGCGCCAGGTTGCCACGCCCGTCATAGGAGAACGTGCGTACAAGGCCTAGGGGCGAGGTCACGCTTTCGATGCGCTTCGCCATGTCGTAGGAATACCTGAACGTGCCGCCGTTCGCCTGCTTCATCTCCGTGACGAGGCCGTCCGGACTAAGGCTGTATTCCGTGCGGTTCCCAAGCGGGTCGGTCTCGGAGACAAGCCGCCCTCTGGCGTCGTATTCATACAGTCGCTCGCCCCCGCGCGGAGCAGTCTCCTTGATGAGCCTGTTCACCTCATCGTAAGCGAACTCATGTACGTTCCCCACAGGGTCTACCGCCTTTACCATGTTGCCGACAGGGTCGTAGTCATATCCCCATGTGCCTCCTTCGGGGCTTTTCTCTGAAACGACCCTGGATAGCGCATCATAAGCCCAGACGTATTTGTTCCCGAGCGGACTTATGCTACTCGTACGCCTGGAGAGCGCATCATGTTCATAGGTGGTGACAGCTCCGGCGGGGTCAGTGAAGGCTGTCATGTTACCAAGCGCGTCGTAAGCGTATAGGCTCTCGACGCCAAGCGGGTCTCTCTTAGAGACGGTATTCCCAAGCGCATCGTATACGTATGTGTATATGCCACCGTTCCTTTTGCGTTCCCGCACAAGGTTCCCCGCAGAGTCGAAGCCATATGATACATATGCACCGTCCTCGTAGACGGTCTTTATATGGCGACCGAGCGCATCATATTCCATTTCCGTGATGCTGCCGTCCAAATCCCTTTGCCGGATGACCTGCGAAAAACTGTCGTAGGTACGTTCCTCCACCCGTCCAAGAACGTCTACCGCCTTAAGGAATCGCCCATATTCGTCATAGGTATAGTCCATTGTGTCCCCGAGTGTGTTTGACATATTTTCGAGGCGTCCTATGCTGTCGTAGCCCCAGTTCGTCACCACTCCCATCACATCGGTTTGCGAGGTCAAACGCGACATGGCATCGTAATTCATTTCATGGGTGGCGCCGCTTGGTATGGTGATGCGTAAGGGATTGCCAGATGCGTCATATTCAATTCTTGACACATTCCCGTTTTCATCCGTTAGGGTGACGGGCAGATTCAGCGGGCCGTATGTGTACGCCTTTTTGCCACCGAGCGCATCTGTGACGGACGCAAGGTGCCCGACTGCATTATAAGCATAGTTCGTGACGCCGCCCATTGCGTCTATCTCGCTTGCAAGACGGCCTGCCTCATCATAGACATAGCTGGTCGTATGCCCGCCCGCATTTGTCAAACGAATCAGGTTCCCTGCCATGTCATACTCAAGCCTGCTTACGCCACCGTTTGCGCCAGTCAGCTTTACAAGCCTGCCTGCGGCGTCATACTCGGCGCTTGTCTCGGCTCCCAACGGGTCTGTCATCCTTGTAAGGCGCGAAACCCTGTCATACTCGTATAGCGTTTCGTTCCCGAGCGGGTCTATGCCTTTTATGACATTTCCGAGGACATCATACTCGTAAATATGCAACCGCTGTCCGTTTTCCGTAACCGTGGCCTGAAAATCCCTGCCCGTATATGTAAACTCGCTTGTCTTGCCGTACGGGTCTGTATGTTTTGATATCGCCCCAGAAGCAAGGTACTCAAATAATTCCATGGTGCCGTCCGGGTTCTCTATGGAAAGAAGCTTGCCCACTGCGTCATAGCCGTATGATGTCACCGACCCCTCGTGGTTTGCTACGGAAACCGGCAGGTTCAAAGCTTCATCGTATGTGTAGTATAGCGCAGCACCGCGATCATCGCGCCGTTCTTTCAGTCGCCCCTTTTCATCATAAACGTACTCCGTGAACGCACCTGCCGTACCTTCTTCCCTTACAAGCCGGTTTTTTGAATCGTAAAAATAACTTGTGATGTTCCCGACCGCGTCGGCTTCCGTGCTGACATTCCCGTTTTTGTCGTACGTGAATGAAGCAACAATGCCCAAAGGTCCTACTATCTCCAGTATCTCCATGCGCGGGTTGAGCACCACGTCCGTCCTGTATCCACGCGGGTCAGTCACGGAAACGGCGCTCCCCGTCGCGTCAAGCGTGTAGGATGTAACAGCCCCGTCTGGCGACTGCTCGACAGTGACGCGGCCTGCTTTGTCATATGTTTTCCTCCATATGCCTCCAGTCGGGTCCTCCACGGAAACGCACCTGTTCATAGCGTCATAGCCAAAACGCCAAACGCTGCCGTCACGCTCCGTGACGCTCGTGATCACGGCGCCGTCATAGGCATATGCGGTTTCCGTCCCGTCGATGGATGTCAGCCTTACGGGACGGCGGTAAGCGTCATATGCAATCCGCTCAAAAGCCCCGTCAGGGCGGGTTGCCTTTGTCAGTTCGCCCGCAGAGCCGTACTCAAATTCCGTGACGGAGCCATCGTAGTCCGTTATGCGAACAGGCTGATGTCCTGCGCCATATTCGTAAGTCCGAAAAGACCCATCTATGCGTATATCTTTCGTTCTGTTCCCCCTGCTGTCATACTCGTATCGCATATCGCCATCCCGAACCAACAGGTTTGCGGCGTTGTACTCCCTGACGATGCTGTCATCGTCAGGGAACTCGATCTCCTTAGTCCTTTTCTGGCCGTCGATGGTGTACACCGCCACATTGCCTTCGGCGTCAACCGTGGTCGTGGCGGTCTCCGCATAGGAGAGCGTGACCACGTTCCACTCCGCATCGTACTGGCGCGTGACGCGGCCTCTATCGTCATAGAAATTCCTTACGACCCTGTTGCCGTTTGGATCGTACCATTCGATCATGTTGCCGTATCCGTCGTAGACATACCTTGTCACCCCGCCAGCGGCGTCCGTGTATTTCACGAGATGCCCTGCGCCGTCGTACTCATACCTCATCACGCCGCCGTCAGGTTGGGCGATGGAGACGAAACGCCCAAAAGAGTCCGTCGTGAAAACATAGGTCTTCTCCGTAGGCGATGTGATGCTCTTGATGTTGTATTCCTCATCGTAGGCTATGGAGGTCACGAGCCCCTCTGGGCTTATGTCCTCTGTCATAAGCCCCCATGCGTTGAATTTTTTCATGGCTCCGCTTCGCTCCGAAATCTCATAGCGGTACAGGGTTATGATTTCGTCGTCCGCATCGCCTTCGCCTGCTATCAATACAGTATAGGGTATCCGCGCCAAGTTGAGGAAATGTCCCGCAGGGCTTGTATACCCGCCTGCGCCGTTAGGCGTGAAATTCAGTTTTTTGCCGTCACTAGCCGCATATATGATGGCTCCATCCTCTTGCTTAGACAGGCTCTCTGCGTAACCGAAGCTCCACCTTCTGCCAAAGACGCTCTGATAGTTGTCGTCAAGGTTGTTGTATGTGCGCGAGATCGAAAAGTCGCCCGCTATTTCGGGGATGCTCGCATCCTCTTGCTCCATAAAGAAGTTGCCCGTATTCAGGTTGATGGGCTCAAAGTTGAACTCGCAATGAAGGCCGCGCCCCATCAGGTTTGCGTCTATCGCTCTTTTGTCATTGTCTGAAAGCGGCTTGTAGTTATATGGAGCATCTGTCTGTGGGTTTCGGATGAAAAACGTGTTCCCCTCCACCATCAATTCGTCCTGGACGCGATTGTCGGCCATTATCGTTTTGAGCGGCACACCGTAGTGCTTTGCAATCCTTGGAAGCGTGTCGAAATTCTCTGAGCGATATACCAGAAACGAGTCGCTCTCTTTTTCGGTGCCGACAAATTCAAAAGGGGCGAAGGTCGGATAGGTTGCCTTTGCAGCTATACGGTATTCAACGCCTAGGTCAAGGCCGTGGAAAAGATCCGACTGCCAGTTGGAAAGCTTGTTCTCGTATTTCCACCCATTGGGATAAAGCCCGTCATCGCCTGTCCACTCGCTGCTATTGGGGAACATATAGCTGAAGCGTGAAGTCGTCCAACCACGTATGTCATCGGGAAGCAGGCGATAATCGATCATGGAGGCAGGTCTTGCTTCCCCATCTGCAAAAACCCCATGCAGTATCTGCAACCCCGTAGAGGCCTTCTCTGTGATCGGGCGGAGATTGACGGTGGTGGCGTCGATGTCCAAGTCCTCTGGCACGGGATCGGGTATATACCAGTCCACAGTGAGCGTTGGAGGGTTGGTGCCGTCCGAGCTTGCACGAAAAACCTCGCATTGAGCGGTACTGTTCTCGATACGGCTCCTAAGCATAAGCCCATTGTTTGCCCTATGTCCTAGCCTCCATGCGTTTACGATGTCACCGACATTTTCCCATGTGATGTTTCCGGCGCTTCTGCGCGCTGTTTTGTCATCGATAAATGTGTTGCTGTTTGGCTTGTTGTTCCAGGTTATCGTCGTCCGTCCCCAAGACGAATCGACTGCGCTCAATCTGAATGTCGTGTCCCCGTTGGAATGCGTGGTTGTCTGCCTAAGAGAGAATGTGGCATTGGAGATCTCGGCTTCTTCCGGGATGGCGGCGGAAAAATTGTAGCTGACCTGTGCATAAAGCCTACACTGGAGAAACGGCCAGGGATAGGTATCGGTTTTCACGCCATCGTCATAGCCCACTGGCCCCGTGCCGACGTTGGCCACATTGCCGTTTGTTTCATCAGGACCGTAGCTGTTCACCAGCACAAGCCGAAGACTGTTGCCGTTTATCGTCAACGTTGGATCGACCTTGACTGGATAGGCTCTCGACAAGTCGGCGAGCCATGCAGCATCAGGTGTCACGGTAAGAATGGTTTTGCCGCCTTCTTCACGAAGGTTTTGAGCTATCTTGTTCGACGCTTCGCCCGATGCGTCAACCATTTCAGGAACTGCAAGCAGGAACACCGGATCCGCTTCCCCTTGTGCGAATATGCAGACAACATTGTCTATAAGCTCCGCTGTCAGACCTTCAAACTTGAGTTCAAACTCAAATGACGGCGCGCCTACATATTGGTTCAGGATGATGTCCTCTTTGATCGTGTCGCCTATAAGCGTGTATTGATAGTCTATGCCAGGAAGGACTTCCGTATACCTGATGGCGTTTTCCTTGACGGCCGAACGCGAAAAATCTCCCTCCAACGGAATCAGTTCAACTTTGTAGCCGTCTTTTTCGAGCGATACCCCGTGCGTATCCGTGATGATTTCAGGGAAGATCGCCGTGAAGTCCGCTTCTGCGTTTTCGTAATGCGAAGATTGGAGGGGTTGACCGCTTCTGCCGAATGCAAGGCCAAACGGGGCAAAATGCGGACTCGCCTTTTCAAGCGTATTGTCAAAAAGGGTCAGTGTTCCGTCCTCGTCCTCGAACGCCTGCCGCTCGCTATAGAACCAAGTGCTGAATCCGCCGTCCCCATCCTGGTATGTCAGCGTATATTCATCCTCGATGGATGCAAGCGTAAGCCCTTCCATGTCCATATAGGGTTCGGGAAGCTCTGGCTCCCTTGGATCAGGCTCTGCTGGCGGTTCTGGAATCTCCGGCTCCGTGATGACCTCGGACGGTTCATCAAAAGCAATCTCAGAAAAGTCATCTTCCTCCGTGTCGCTGTCTTCCATGTGTTCCTCAAAGACCTCATCCGCATACACCCTTATAAGCGGCTCGCCGACAGACCATGCCAAAAAGAAACATATGGCGATGGCGGTGGCTACATAAAAACGAGATCGCTTCATCTACCCCTCCTCTTGACTGAATGAATACGCCATACAAGCAGAATTGCGGCACCGCCAAGTGCTGCCGCCAAAATGCACAAAACGAACATACCCATTGGTGCGGACATGCCTTCCGTAAGAAGCCAGATAAGTTCCAAAATGCCAATAGTGGCGGCTCCAAGAACAAGATGCTTTACATACGGCAACCCCCCGATATGAATGCTTGCGGAAAGCAGGCGCCGCCGATCCTTTTCGCCGCCGGCAAACCCTGCAAACGCTCGCATGAAAAACGGCAGTGTCAATATGGCAAGCACGATTTCACAGGCGACAAACACCGCTTCCCACGAAGCTGCGAGACCAGAGGAAGAAGCCACGATGTAAACGACCACCGCGATGATTCCCGTCAAGACCGCAAATGCGACGGCAAATATCCCGAATACGCCCATCAGGGCAGGCAACGTGCGAAAACTTTCGGCAAAGGTGTGTTGTGAGGCCGTCTTGATATATCTGTGAGGGACGCTTTTCAGAAAATACGTCGTTGCGACGTAGTAAGCAAAGCAGCTGACACAGACAAGCGATATGCCAAGCCCTGTGTTCCCATTGTCAAACAAAAATCTAACCCCTGGCAGAAATAGAAACGCCAACACGAATGCCAACACCAAGGCATACCCCGCACAGCGCAGCCACAGCATAAAACTATCCACGTTTTGGTCTCTCCCTACCTTCATCCTTACGATGCCCTTTATCCCTTTGTTTCCAAATCGACGTGCGCCTGCAATGTTTCTGTAACACTATGAGTAGGATTTTACCACTACACGCTCCATATTACAATGCAACTCTCCACGCTCATATGCCTCGCCCTCGCTTTATCTTATCACTCGCTTGAGGGTTTCAGGGGTCCCCCCTGACAAGCAAGGGCGGCGGCGCTCACGCCCGCCGCCCGACTGCGAACTTGTACAAGTTTGCGTTGCTTGCTGGAATAAAACATATACTTGCTGAGGTATAATATTGGCTTGCTCACCTCACTCTTTCCCTCTCCTCGTTCAGCCGCTCGGCCATCTCGTTTTGCTTGTTTGGGAAAAGGTGGGCATAGCGAAAGGTAGTTTCAATGCTCTCATGCCCAAGGCGGTCAGCGATTGCCACAGGCGTAAACCCCTTTTCGATCAAAAGCGAAACATGGGAATGCCGGATGTCGTGAACCCTGATTTTCTTCACGCCCGCCTTTTCCGCACCGGCTTTAAGCCGCCTGCTCAGAAAGCTCTTACTTGTCTGAAAGACTCTTTCTTTTTCAGACGGTCCATATTGCATATTCATATACGTAAGCAGTTCATCTGCAAGAAAAGCTGGCATAGCAATTATACGATTGCTCTTTGCCGTCTTGGGGCCGGTGATGATGTCCTTGCCCTTAATGCGCTGGCATGACTTGTTGATATTGATCGTCTTTTTGTCAAAGTCAATGTCCGCATATGTCAGAGCACACAATTCGCCGACCCTTAGCCCACACCAGTAAAGCACCTCGAACGCATAATAAACACGGGCGTCGCTTTCTATCGCTTCCGCAAACTTGGAATATTCGTCGTGCGTCCAATACTGCATCTCTCCTGCGTGATTTTTGCCGATGCTGCCGACTTTGCTGCAAGGATTCTTTTTCAGCCCATAGTATCTGTATGCGTGGTTGAATATAGCTGTCAGCTGGCTGTTGATCGCTTTAAGGTAGGTATCGGAATATGGATTCCCGCTCTTGTCCCTGTAATTGATCATCTTGTTCTGCCATTTGATGACATCGGTCGACTCGATTGCGCTCAGCGGCATGTTTCCGAAGAACGGAAGCAGTTTTACACGTATCATGTGCTCCTTTATGAGCCATGTGTTGTATCGAAGGCGCGGACGCCGGTCTTCCTCGTACAATTTCACGAAACTATCAAATGTCATCTCAAGGTTGTCGGATTGCGTCATCTGAAATTCACGCTCCCATTCCTGTGCTTCACGCTTTGTCGCAAACCCGCGTTTCATCTTGCGTTTCCTGTCGCCCTGCCAATCCTTGTGATACAGATAGACATTCCACTTGTTTGTTTTCTTGTCCTTGTACACTCCCATCAGTTTTTCCTCTCCTTTCCCGCACCATAGAATTTTTCCTCGTAAAACTTGCGGCTGACACGCCCTGCAACGGTCATGTAGCCTTTCGATACGAGCTCGTCATTCATCGCTCTGACTAGCTTGTATGCGAATGGTTTGGACACTCCGAGGTCTCCGGCGACCTCGCCTGCCGTTATGAACATCTTGCTGGTCAATTCATTTATTCCTTTCTATTTTGCATTAACTATTTTGCTTGTTTAACATATATGTTAATATAAATTATACCTCTCTTTTCTCCTCCGTCAAGGGTTTTGCGAAAAATTATTTAGCAATTATGTTAAAATAGCATTTGCATTAATGGTGGCGTGTGTTATGATGGACCATAAGAAAGGATTTCGGTTGTATGAAAATCGGCATGATTATCAAGCGGATGCGCGAAGTGCGCGGCTTGACGCAGCAAGACCTCGGCGAGGCTGTCGGATTCCCCGCAAGGAATGCAGCGACCCGGATTGCACAGTACGAAACGGACTACCGCATACCAAAGAAGGATATGGCAGATAAACTATCGGGCGCCCTCGGCATCAGCCCGTTCGCTTTGTCAGAGCCAAGTTTTGAAGCCTATGATTCGCTGTTTCAGGCGCTTGTCGTTCTTGAGGATATGCATGGCGCAAAGGCAAGTATTGTGGATGGGCGGCCAGTTGTCACCTTTGGCGCAAAGCCCCAAGACCAAAAGGCCGTCAATGATTTTTTGGCCCGCTGGAATGAAATGAGGAAATCCTATGATGAGGGCGGGATCACAAAAGACGAATATGACGAATGGCGGTACGGATATCCAGTAATGGAAGCAGGATTACAGAAAGCCCGGCGAAGGGCAGGGCGCGATTTGCCGACAAAAAGCGATAGTACCATCATCGTGCCATCACCGCATAAGAAAACCCTCTGATTTTGTTGGATTTTCAATGATTTTGGCGGTCTTATTATTATTCAGTCATTATAACACCGAAAATTAATCGGCGTGGTATAATTGTTTGATATGCCTGACGATGAGAAGACTTACATAGAGACCTCGCTTGAGGAGGTGCAGAACGAAATCGTCACGTTGCTGAACGCCAAGCAATATATCCTCGCGCGCGAGACACTGCTCTCGCTCAACGAAGCGGACATCGCCGACATCATCGGCGAGGCGGAGGACAGGCTTGGCATGGAGATAGCAATCGTGCTGTTTCGTATGCTCCCAAAAGACAAGTCTGCGGAGGTCTTTTCGCGGCTGTCCACGGACGACCAGACGGCCATAATCGCAAGAATCACGGATCGGGAGCTGAAGTCAATCATCGATGAAATGGACTTCGACGATATGATCGACGTGCTTGAGGAACTTCCCGCCAACATCGTCGACAAGATACTCGAAAAATCCACTCGCGAAGAACGCAAGCTTATCAACACATTTCTGAACTACCCAGAGGACAGCGCGGGCTCGCTGATGACGCCGGACTACATCACGCTCAAGCAGGAGTGGAATGTCGGCGAGGCGCTTGCGTATATCAAGAAAGTGGGGATGGAAAGCGAGACGGTCTACACCTGCTATGTGAAGGATCCAGGGCGGCGGCTGCTCGGTTTCGTGTCCCTCCGAAGCCTCGTGACGAACGATGCAGATGTCCCTCTGTCCGAGCTTATGGTGGAGGACGTGGTCTTTGTGAACGTGTTTGATGACCAGGAAAAGGTCTCGGAGGCGTTTACCCGCTATGGGTTTTTGGCGATGCCGGTCGTGGACAACGAGAAGCGGCTTGTCGGCATCATCACGATAGACGACATCCTTATCACGATAGAGGAGGAGACCACCGAGGACATCGAAAGGATGGGCGGCGTCATCAGCAGCGACGACAAGGAGTATTTTGACACGACCATACTCGGCCAGGTCAAGAGCCGGCTTCCGTGGCTGCTTATACTGATGTTTTCGGCAATGCTGACAGGCATGGTAATCTCGCACTTTGAGCTACAGCTTTCAAAACTGCCGTCCTTGATGATATACCTGCCGCTCTTGATGGGGGTGGGCGGGAATGCCGGCTCGCAGGCTGCGACGCTTATAATCCGCGGGCTTGCACTCGGCGAGGTGTCCGTCAAGGATGCGGGGCGGGTGCTTTTCAAAGAGATTCGCATCGCCTTGCTTACGGCGGCGGCGCTCTCGGCGGTCAATACGGCGAAGATCGTGTTTTTGGACGGCAGGCCGCTTGACGTGGCGCTGACGGTCTGCGCCTCACAGATAATAGTAGTCGTGCTTGCGAAGTGCCTCGGCGGATTGCTGCCGCTGCTCGCAAAGAAGATCGGCATCGACCCCGCGTTGATGGCGGCGCCGTTCATCGCATCGCTTACGGACACGTTTACGTGCTTTGTTTACTTCACGCTCTCGACGGTGATACTAGCGAGTATATAGCGTTGAGAGTATGTCATTGCGAGGAGTGCGAGCGTAGCGCAGCATGACGAAGCAATCCAGCAAACTGGAATATGACAAGTTTAGAACAGAAATGGAGAATCGGAATGGGAACGGGAATGGACAGTGTCGAAACCACATATAAGGAAATACGTGAGCTGTTTGCGAAGAAACGCAAACGCGACGCATCCAAGGGCGACTTCGGACGTGTGCTCGTCATAGCGGGGAGCAAGGGCATGGCGGGCGCGGCGATACTATGTGCAAGGGGGGCGCTGAGGGCAGGTGCCGGACTCGTCAGCTTCTTTGTGCCGGATGAATTGCTGCCTATAGTGCAGACAGCCGTCCCAGAGGCCACTTGCCTGACCGAGCCTCTTTCACCCGAAGCACTTGCCGTATACGACGCTATCGCCGTCGGGCCTGGGCTCGGCACCTCGGAAAGGGTACGGGAGATAGTCTCGTATGTCTTGGAAAACTACGGCGGCGCCATCGTGCTTGACGCCGACGCGCTGAACATCATCGCGGGCACGAATATAAAACTGGACCCCGACACCATCATCACGCCGCACCCTGGCGAGGCGTCGAGGCTGCTCGGCACGCCTACGGACGTGGTTCAGGCGAGACGCGACGCGGCGGCGGCTTTCCTTGCGGAAGCTTACGGTTGCGTATCCGTCCTCAAAGGCGCCGGCACCCTCGTGTCAACCACAGATCCGTCTTTGAAAATCTATCTCAACACCACGGGGAACCCTGGCATGGCCACCGGCGGCAGCGGGGATGTCCTTACGGGAGTAATCGCCTCGTTTGCGGCGCAGGGCATGAATACGCTTACGGCTGCACAGGCGGGAGTCTATGTCCACGGGCTTGCGGGCGACCTTGCGGCGGAGGGGCTCGGCGAAGCAGGCCTTATAGCCGGCGATCTGCCTGATGCCATCGCAAAAGCCATAAAGCAACTCACCGAATAGGTTCGGTGGGGTTGGGCGACTGGACAGGCTCTGGCGTGCGGGACGGGGACTTGGGCTATCCCTGCCTGTCGCGGACTAGCGCAGCGAAGCTCCTGTCGTAGGTCTTTTCCGCGGCTTCCGAGAAGAAGCACGCAGGGAAAGCGTCAGACTTTAGATGATACGAAAGGCACTCACAGCACTTGCCGCGCCTCGGGCATGAATATGTACAGGTGCAATTCATTGAATTATTGTGTTCACAAGACATGATTGTTTCCTCTCTTTCGCGTGTATTTTATCATAACGTTGGCTACCTTTGAACACACTCGACTTCGCTCGTGTGTTATAATCTCTACACTTGATACCATGGAAAGAAAGGGGCAGAACATGAGCAGGACAAACAGCACGAGGGTGATGGACGGGGCTTCTGGGGCTTCGACAAGGTCGCTTTTTTACGGCATGGGCTATACGCGGGCAGAGATGGAGAAGCCGCTTGTGGGCGTAGTCAACTCGCAGAACGACATAGTGCCCGGCCATATGCTTTTGGACAGAATAGCGAGCGCGGTACGCGACGGGGTGCTGATGAGCGGCGGGACGCCGCTCGAATTTCCGGCAATAGCCATTTGCGACGGCATAGCCATGGGGCACGACGGGATGAAGTTCCCTTTGGCAAGCCGCGAGCTTATCTGCGACTCCGTCGAAGCGATGGCCATGGCACACCAGCTTGACGCGCTCGTGCTCATACCGAATTGCGACAAGATAGTGCCGGGAATGCTTATGGCGGCGGCAAGGCTAAATATCCCCGCAATACTTATAAGCGGCGGACCGATGCGCGCCGGGCGTCTTGAGGACGGACGCTCGCTCGATTTCAACTCCATAATGGAGGCGATTGGGGCGCACCGCGCCGGAAAGCTGAACGACGATGAGCTTGAGGGCATCGCTGTGGAGAGTTGTCCTGGCTGCGGAAGCTGCGCGGGCATGTTCACCGCAAATTCCATGAACTGCCTTACGGAGGCTCTTGGCATGGGGCTGCCATACAACGGCACGGCGCTCTGCGACACGGGCGAACGCATACGCATGGCAAAGACCGCCGGCATAAAGATAATGGAGCTCTTGAAGAACAATCTCCGGCCACGGGACATTATGACGGACAAGGCCTTCCAGAACGCTATCACCGTGGACATGGCCATGGCGGGCTCCACAAATACGGTGCTGCACCTGCCCGCCATAGCGCACGAGGCGGGGCTCAAGCTAGAGCTACCCGATTTCGACAAGGCTAGCGCAAGGACGCCCTACCTCGCAAAAATCAGTCCAAGCGGCGACCACCATATGGAGGACTTGCACAATGCGGGCGGCATTCCCGCAGTTATGAAAGAATTGAGCAAGAAAGGGCTTATCGCCACGGACACCCCGACCGTCACCGGCGGAACGATAGGCGAGAACATCGCTCATGCGAAAGTGACCGACACTGAGGTTATCCGCCCGATAGAAAACCCCTACCGCGACAAGGGCGGGCTCGCGATACTCTACGGCAACCTCGCAACGGATGGCGCCGTGGTCAAGGAGTCGGCGGTCGCTCCCGAAATGCTTAGGCACTCCGGCCCTGCCGTGGTCTTTGACTCCGAGGACGAAGCAATCACCGCAATACTCGGCAAAAAAATAAATAAGGGCGATGTCATCGTCATACGTTACGAGGGCCCCAAGGGCGGGCCTGGCATGCGTGAAATGCTTGGCCCCACTTCCACCATAGCGGGCATGGGGATGGACAAGGACGTCGCGCTCCTTACCGACGGACGATTTTCCGGCGCATCGCGCGGCGCGTCCATCGGCCATATCAGCCCCGAGGCTCTAGCCGGCGGCACGATAGCCCTTATCAAAGACGGAGACATCATCGACATCGACATACCTGGCCGCTCCCTGTCAGTACGCCTGACGGACGATGAACTGGAAGCGCGCCGCACCGCGCTCAAACATCCCGAACCACGAGTCAAAACCGGCTACCTCGCACGTTATGCAAGGCTCGTCACGTCGGCAAATACAGGGGCTGTGCTAGAGTAGAAAGTAAGAGGGAAATTATTCAATATTATGCAAAATTATACATATGGCATCGCACAGCGAGCCTTGTGAGGAATTATGAAGATGCAATCGCTTGACCGCTTTTTCAAACTAAAGGAAAACAACACCAGCGTCGCAACCGAAATATTTGCCGGGCTGACCACGTTTATGACCATAGCGTACATCCTTATCGTCCACCCAAGCATCCTGGCGGTGACGGGCATGGACTGGGGGGCGGTATTCACCGCGACGGCGATCTCGTCCGCCGCCGCCACGCTGATGATGGCGATCTACGCAAAATACCCGTTCGCCCTCGCGCCGGGCATGGGGATAAACGCGTTCTTCGCGTACACCGTGGGGCTCTCTTACGGCTGGCAAGTGGCTCTGCTCGCGGTGTTCATCGAAGGGCTTATCTTCATATCGCTTTCTTTCTTCAAAGTCCGCGAGGCCATTTTCGACGCCATCCCAAGGAGCATGAAGGTCGCGGTGAGCGCCGGCATCGGGCTGTTCATCACATTTATCGGGCTTGTCAACGGCGGCGTCGTGAGAATGAACATCCCTGACGCGCCCGTAGGCCTCGGCAACCTCAACAGCACCACCGTTATTCTCGTGCTTATCGGCACCGTGATCACCATGGTTCTCTTTGGCCGTGACGTAAAGGGGTCGTTGCTGCTTGGCATACTCGCGACCTGGGCGATGGGAATCGTCTGCCAGGCGGCGGGGCTGTACGTCGTGGATGTGGACGCCGGCATGTACTCCCTTATCCCGACAGGGGTTTTCGCCATGCCGCCATCGGTCGAAAGCGTCAACATATTTGTCGCTGCCGAGCACGTCGTTTACGAGCATAATATCGGGATTCTTGAATTTGTCATCGTGTTGTTCACTTTCTTGTTTGTCGATATTTTTGACACGATAGGGACCATAATAGGCGTTTCCGAAAAGGCCGGCTTCTTGGACAAGAACGGCAGGCTCCCTAGGCTGAACAGGGTGCTGCTGTCCGACGCGGTCGGCACTGTCATCGGCTCGACGCTGGGGACCTCTACCGTCACGACCTATGTCGAAAGCGCGGCGGGCGTAGCTGTGGGCGGCAGGACAGGGCTTACCGCCCTGACCGTCTCAGCGCTTTTCGCCATATCGCTGTTTTTCTCGCCGATATTCGTAACCATCCCCGCATTCGCCACGGCGCCCCCGCTCGTGCTCGTAGGGTTCTTTATGATGCAAAACGTAGTGAAAATCGACTTCAAGGACGTGACGGAGGGCATACCCGCGTTCCTCACAATCATTATGATGCCCCTCACATATAGCATCGCCGAGGGCATAATATTCGGCACAATCAGCCACGTTGTCCTCAAATTCGTCACAGGCAGGCGGAAAGAGGTCAACACCGTAATGCTCGTGCTCGCAGCCATCTTCGTGGCAAGGCTCGTAGGGCAGGCGATGGGGTATTAGGAACCGAGTAGCCAGTCGGACACATTGAGTTTGCGGATGCCGTCATAGACGGGGTTCACGTCTCGGTCGGCCGATAATAAATATTTCGCATTAGAGTCGCCGATGGCTCTGAGTGGCGCAAGCTCACGTTCAAGCGTCGCCTCATCACTGACCGAGTACGCGACTTGGTAGAAAGACAGATAGCCTTGCCTATCCATAGCCACAAAATCCACTTCCTTGTCGCGCACTTTGCCGACATATACATATCTGTTTCGGCGAAGCAATTCCAGATATACCATATTCTCCAGCAAATGCCCGCGATCTGTGCCGACTGTCTTACCAAGACGTACTTTGCGAAAACCTGGGTCAGCGAGATAATACTTGTCGAGCGTCTGCAATAGTCTCCGCCCTTTTACATCGTACCTGCTTGCCTTGTAAAGAACAAAAGCCTTGGTCAAATAATCCAAGTAATTCCCGACGGTCTGCTTGTCCACAACCACATCGTTTGCGCGAAGCGTGTCGGATATGGAACGCGGCGAAATGCACGACCCAACAGAGTCAAGGACAAAGTCGAGCACTTTATGAAAAGCGACATTGTTGCCTACGCCATGCCTGACGAATATATCCTTTTCGATAATGGTGTTGAGGACACTTTTTACATAATCATCTGCATTGCCCGCATCCTTTTCAGACAGGGATACGGCCTGCGGGATTGCACCGCTATATATGAAATTCGCCAAAGTTTCATCTTTTGTCGAGTTTGGCGAATCCGCTCTCGCAGCAACATACTCGCCGAACGAGAACGGCAGGATGCTTATTTCTATGTATCTGCCAGTAAGCAACGTGGCAAGCTCGCCTGACAATAGGTTCGCATTCGACCCCGTTATATATATATCCACATTCTTCTTGATGAACAATCCATCGACAAGGCGTTCAAAATTGACGATGTTTTGCACTTCATCCAAGAATATGTAGTTCATCCGACCCGCAACAAGCCTGCTTCTGATATGGTCGTAAGCCTGCTTCCAGTCCCCAAGAACAAGGATGTCGGGATCCTCAAAGTTAAGGAACTGCACTTGGCTGGCAGTCACGCCTTGCCGAACCTCGTCCGCAAACATTTCCAACAGCGTCGATTTTCCTGCACGCCTAAGCCCTGTCACCACTTTGATCAGTTGCTCGTCCTTAAGGCTTCGGAGTGAATCCATATATGGTTTTCGTTCAATCATGCCACTTCTCCAAAATCAGCTTTTGCCCACATTCACTTGCCTGTGTACATTATAACTGAAATTCGCCAAAGTGTCACCTTTTGTGAAGTTTGGCGAATGAAGTCGTCTTGAAGCGACAACGATCAATCGCGGTTGGCAATTTTCGCCCCCATGATGTAAAATCATAGGCATGAATATTGAGCGGATAGTGTGCGGTTCCCTTGAGGCGAATTGCTATATTGTTTACAGGCGGGACGGTGGCGCGGCCTATATCATCGACCCAGGCTATGACGTGGCGCAGACGGAGGAATTTGTAAAAACGCACGGGCTGAATGTTGGGGCTGTTCTGTTGACGCATACGCACCACGACCATGCGGGCAAGTCGGCGGCGCTTGCGGATATTTTTGGGGTGGACGTCTGCGCCGGACGCGAGGAGACCGACCACTATAACGGCAGGGTTGACAGGGCTTTTGACGGCGGCGAGACGTTGGAGCTCGACGGCGAGACCATCCATGTGCTGAACTCGCCGGGGCACTCGGCAGGCGGGGTCTGCTACTTTGCGGAAAAAGCCCGCAAGGTTTTCACAGGCGACACGATTTTCGATATCGACACCGGGTACACGCATTTCCCTGGCAGCAGTGCCAACCGCATGAAGGACACCATGAAAAACGTGGTGGACAAGTGGGAGAACGACGTGTGCATATATCCTGGTCACGGCGACTCGGCGAACATGAAGCGCGTGCGTGAAATCAATCAGGAGTTTTTGGATTATATTTCGGGCTGAGGGTCACGGAAAGGAATCAAGTTTATGGGAAATTTATCTTATATGGAATTGCGGCAGCAGATGTGCGAAATCGCGTTGCTTATCTGGGAGCGCCGGCTAACGAACGCCTATGGCGGCAATTTTGCAGCGCGTGCGGGCGAGGGCACGCTTTTGGTTACGCCGTCTATGATGGCAGAGCATAAGCATTGCAAATTGGCGCCGGAGGACTTGTTGCTTGTCGATTTTGACTGCACAATAATCGAGGGAGAGGGGCGGCTGTCGCGTGAAACGGAGATGCACGCCGCGCTGATACGGGCTTTCCCGACGGTCGGGGCGGTCATACACGCCCATCCCATGAACTGCATGGTGTTTGCGGCGGGCGAGCAGGCGATACCCTCGCTTACGGAAGCGACGGAAAAACAGGGGGCGGCGGGGCTTGCGAAGTTTGCGCCGATGTGTACGCCCGAAATGACTGCGAATATACTGGCATATTACGAGGAACGGCGCGCGCTTGTGGAGGAAATGGCCGTCGCCTGCGTGATGCCCAAGCATGGCATGGTCGTGACGGGCATGGACCTCAACAATGCGTTCGCTATGTTGGAGTTGGTTGAGACGGACGCATACTGCGCCATTCACATGACAGTCTAAGGGATATCCACGGTGACGCCGGAGCGTGTCATGTATATCAGGCTCTCTTTGACGGGCTTGCCGAATATGAGTTCGGCGGCGCGGCGGTACAGGCGCAATTGGGCGCCGTAGGCTGAACGGATGCGTTCGGCTTCGGAGTCGTACGCCGAGACATCGAACCACCCTGTCTTGTAGTCCGCCACCACCAACCCGTCATCTTCCTCGAACAGGCAGTCCATCACGCCCTGCACCACGATTTCCTCGTCAAGCACGGCAGGGGACAGTTCCTGCGTCTCGGATGCCGCCGGTCGGACGCCCTGCCCACCGACGGCTTCGCCGTACGGCAGCTTCATATTGAACGGCGCTTCTTTCATCAAAAAGTCCGCTGCGACGGCTCGTGCAATAAGCTCGCTGCCCGCAAAGAGCATAAGCGTATCCGTTCCCACGGCTTCTGCCTCGACGTCATTCAACGAACTGGAACGCACCAACGCCGCCAAAAACCCCTCGAACCATGCCCTATCATCCCTATGGGCATAGGCCTCTGCATAGTCAAGCGCTTCAAGCGCCTTATGCATGGCGGTGCCTTTCTCCGCCGCCGTCAGCCCTGCATCCTCGTCGGTCTCGCCCGACCCACCCGCCATAAAGAAGGTCGGGGATTGCGGGTGGGCGGGGGTACTCAGCTCCGTTACGCTGTACTTGGACTTGAGCATCGCCGAAGCAGCGTGTGGGTAGACGTATGGAGCGGGCGGGGATGCTTCGCCTGTGGGCATATCAGCGGGGCTTTGCGTCGAGTGCCTAGGTTCGGAAAGGGCAGCACGGAGGTTCGGGTCTTGCGGGTCGGAGCCGATAGTCCTCCCTAGGTTTGCGTCATCTTTATCGCAAACCGTAGAGGATCTGTCGGGCCGGCCCGCACCAAAATCGAGAGCTCCGTGCTGCCCCGTTTCGCCCGCCCCTACAATCGAAACCTCAACGCACCCTTTCCGTTGCATCGCCGTCGGCAGCACCATACGCAAATAATTCGACGCCCCAAACACATCCGTGTCTATCCCTGGCTCCACCTCATCAGCCCCGTACGCCTCCACCAACTTCTCAGGGTCCCTTATCGTCCCTATCATATGCAGCGTGTCCATTGCCCTTGTCATGCCAACGTAGAGCAGACGAATCGCCTCTGCGCGCTCGACCACATCCTGCCTCAGCTTCACTGCCTGATGAAGCAAGGTCTTTTTGCGCGTGTGCATGGCAGAATCCATCCACTCAAGCGACAGACCCGCATCCCTGTGAAGCAGCAATGCGTCATCGGAAAAGCCGCCCTTCAAAAGCGACTTGCCTAGCCCCCCAAGCAGCACCACTGGAAACTCAAGCCCCTTGCTGCCGTGTATCGTCATTATGCGGCAGACATCTTCGCCGCCCGTCAGCAACGTGACCTGCGGTACCCCGCCCCTTAGCTTTATCCTGTCAAGAAAGGCGAGAAACCCACGCAACCCGTCTATGTGCCCGGACTGAAAACCCGCCGCCCTGTCCAGAAGCGAACGTAGGTTCGCCTGCCTTTGCGTCCCGCGTGGCAAGCCTCCCACATAATCGTAAAACCCGCTTTCCCTCATCAATTTCCACAAGAAATCGTCTAGCCGCATAAAGCGTTCTTCATCGCGCCATCTGGAAAGCTGCGACGCCATCGCTGCACATTTCTCACGCAAAGCCGCATCCTCTCCACCTTCCGCATAAGCAAGGAAAGCCGTGTAGAAAAATCCGTCCCTATGGTCAGCGCGGATATCCGCAAGCTCCGCAAGCTCGAAGCCAAAGACGGCCGAACACATCGCAGCTGCCAGAGGCACATCACGCCTGAGATTGACTATCGCGCGAAGCAGCCCCAGAAATGTATCTATCTCCACCGCCTCGAAATACCCCTCGCCCCTGTCCGTCACGGCGGGGATTCCGTGCGATTCCAGCGTTTTTCGGTAGATATCGGCGGCACCGCTCGTAGCCCTCAGCAATATGGCGATATCGCTGTACCTTAAAGGCCGCCGTACGCCGTGCTTCGCATCGTAAAACTCTTGCCCGACCGTCTCCCTTATTATTCCTGCGCAAAGCGACGCCTCGCCTTCCGCATCGTTGTCAAAAACCTCTCTGACCGTGTCTTTTGCGATCAGGTGAAGGCGGGTGGCCCCCTCCCTTGCGCCCTCCATGCCAGGCTCGGACGAGACCCCCTTTACAAGCCGCGCATCCTCGTCATAGTCCATGCACGAATAATGGCTCTCCATAAGGTTCTCAAAAACCGCATTTACGGCATCTATCACGCCCGCTTTGCTGCGAAAATTGCTCGAAAGGTCGATTCGTATGCCCTGAGGGGTAGCCCTGTACCTCACCTGCTTTTCGAGAAATATTTCAGGTGCGGCGTTGCGGAAGCTGTAAATGCTCTGCTTGACATCGCCCACCATAAAGAGATTGTCCCCGTGGCTCAGCCGCGACAGCAAAGCTTCCTGCACATAGTTGCTGTCCTGGTATTCATCTATGAAAACATATGCGAGCCGACGGCGGTAATCGTTTGCGATGTTCTCGTCCTCAAGTATTTTCAGCGCCATATGCTCGAAGTCCGCAAAGTCTATCACTTTTTCCGTGCGTTTGATGCGGGCATAGGCCTCCGCAAACCGACCTACAAGCGTTTCGAGCGTCCGTGCGTACGGCGCAGTGTGAGCTATCTCGTCCGAATACTCGGAGGCCGCCCGTGCAAAAAACGCCTCGCCTACCTCTTTTTTGAGTATCCCCTTGACGCGGTCGCGGCGTAGCTTCACAAGCGCCTTTATGCCTTCGTAAACCTCTTTTTCGTCGGCACTCGCACGAAAGGTCTCAAATTTCAAGCTCTCAATCGCAAGCCGTGTCCCATCCATATCCCTCGCCAGAAATTTCCGCTCTACGTCCGACACGCTTTCAAGGTCGTTTGCGTTCTTTGCCGCAAGCCCTGAGAGCCCTAGACCAAAAAGCAATTCTCCGACCTGCTCTGTCAAGGTGCGAGCCAACGTCAGCCTATATTCGATCTCGCCATACGCAAACTTTATCGCAGGCGTCTCGGCCAGGACATCCGCAGTGGCAAAGAGAGCACCCACGCCTTCTGCAAGCCACTCGAAAGGATTGGGCAGCGTCATAATGAACTCGTACGCCTTCAATATCTTGCCACGGGCTTTTCTTTCGCTCCGAACGTCCGCATATGCAAGCAGAAACTCCGTGAATGCCGTGCGAAACACCTCGTCCTCATCTGCGAACGCGGCGTCCATCACCTCGTCCAGCGCATCCTCTTTTAGGGCCTCCGCCCGCTTTTCGTCGGCTATGGCAAAGGATGGGTCGATCCCGATCGCATAATAGTGTCGCCTGAGTATGGTAAGGCAGAATGAGTGGAATGTCATAATTTTTGCGGTGCCGAGCTGCCTTAGCTGCGTTTCCGCAAATTCGTCGTTTTCGGATGCCGCTGTAAGCGCCGATGCGATGCGGGACTTCATTTCGCTTGCCGCCGCCTCGGTGAAAGTGACAACCAGCATCTCCTTGAGCGGAACGCGGTCTTGCGTCACAAGTCGTAGTATCCGCTCCGTCAGCACCGCCGTTTTGCCCGATCCTGCCGCAGCGGAGACAAGCACGTTTGTCCCGCGTGCCTCTATCGTCTTTAGTTGCTTCTCAGTCCAGTTCATAGTGTGAATGTTACAAAAACACCGACGCGGCTGCGCCGATTACTACGTCATCGTCCGCCAAAACAAGCTCATACGCCCCGTCACACACATATGATGCGATCCACCGCTCAAACCGCTCACGGAACTTATAGCCTTTGATAAAGGCGCTGCCCTCCGCCACGATAAGCGCCGGACTCCCCTCCGTAGCCCCGCTCTTTCTCAGCACCGCCGTCATCGCTATGGCGACCAATTTTGCCGCCCGCTCATACAAGCCGTCAAAAATCTCGTGAAGCGTCTCCGCGTCTTCCTCTGTCACGCAAAGCTGCCCAAGCCCCGTACCCAAACGAGCATTGCCGTCCGCCCGCATAAATTCATCCACAGAAACGGCATCGAGCGAAGAAAGCCCCGCCACCGCCTTGCAAGTCCCCGCACCGAACAACCCTTCCGTAGCTGCTAGGCACGCCGCTTTAAGCGCTATCGTCGAGAAATATGCGCCGCTTACCATTTTCTCAAACATATGGTCGCGAGGCCTGTCCGATTCGGCGTCAATCTCCGTATCGCATCCCGATTGGCGGAATCCGTCATAGCAGCCCGCCTCGGTGTTTATCAGCATGCCTTTCTCCGCGTCGTAGTAGCAGATATTGATGCCCGTGCCGTATATAAGCCCGATATACCCACCCATGCCGTACAATCCGCCCGCAAACACGGCACCGACAAGCGCGGCCACCGTATCGTTTAGCACCGTAACTTTGACTGGGTCTTTGCCCGCACGAGCAAGCGCCGCGTTCAGCTCCCCCCCGATAGACGCCCCTTCCGAGCCGCGTACTTTCACTTCCTTATTGAACCCTACGATCTTTCCGTCACGGTCCGCGCCGATCTCGCTCGGAAAGGAAAAGCAGAAGCCGACCTCGTTCGAGGTTTCCGTCATATCCCCTATATATTCCACGATCAGGTCAAAAAACCTCTCGCAGCTTACAATGCCGTCCGTCCCTGGAATCCTGCGCTTTTCGTATTTGCTGACGGCCGGCGCCGCCCCTGGCGCAAACCCCACAAGCGCCACCCTTAGATTCGTCCCGCCCGCATCTATGGCTATCGCAGACCCATCAGGCGGCGCCTTGGGGGTGACCCCAAGGTACGACGGAAGCATCATCAGCGAGCTATCCCGCCCTGAAAGCCCCGCTTCCATATCCGCCGCAAATCCATCCGCATACGCCTCGAAGTCGTAGCAGCTTTCGTGCAGTCCGTTTTCAATCAAAAATTTTTCCGCTTTGCCCATCTCACCTCACCAACAAACTCCGCCCTGTCATCTCAGCCGGCTGAGGAAGCTCCATCAGCTCCAGAAGCGTCGGCGCCAAGTCAGCCAATGTGCCGCCGTCAGAGAGCGAAAGCCCCTTATCGTCGCCCCGCACCAGAATAAGCCTTACAGGGTTTGAGGTGTGGGCCGTCATAGGCTCGCCTGTCTCCGAGAACTCCGCTTCTGAGTTCCCGTGGTCGGCTGTGATCAAGACCTGCCCCGCCGACTTCATCACCGCATCGACCACCATGCCGGCACATTCATCCACAGCCTGGACCGCGCTTATCGCCGCTTCGAGCGACCCCGTATGCCCCACCATGTCCATATTCGCGAAGTTAAGGATTATCAAGTCGTACACGCCGCGCTCTATCTCCGAGACGCAACGTTTCGCCACCTCGTAGGCGCTCATTTCCGGCTTGAGGTCATATGTTGCGACCTGCGGCGAAGGTATAAGCACGCGGTCCTCGCCAGGCACTGGCTCCTCCACCCCGCCGTTGAAGAAGAAAGTGACATGCGCGTACTTTTCGGTCTCTGCGATCCTGAGCTGCCTAAGCCCCAGGGACGAGACATACGCCCCCAAGGTGTTCTCGACGGCATCAGGCGGGTAGGCTATATGGACGTGCGAAAAACTTGCGTCGTACTCCGTCATCGTCACATAATATAAATTGTAGCAAACGTATGTTCTCGGAAACCCATCGAATGACGGCTCGGTGAACGCCCGCGTCAGCTCCCGCGCCCTGTCCGGCCGGAAATTGAAAAACACGATGGCATCGCCGTCCTGAACGGTAGCAGGCTCGCCGCCCTCGCCGTCTGAAACCACCACCGTAGGCTTCACAAACTCATCATCCTCGCCGCGTGCATAGGCCGCAGACACCGCCTCGGCTGATGACCCTGCACGTAGCCCTTCCCCTAGCGTAAGCGCATCGTATGCAAGCTGCACCCGCTCCCAACGGTTGTCGCGGTCCATGGCGTAGTAGCGACCCATGACCGATGCGACCCTGCCGAGCCCTATATCCGCAAGCCCCGCCTCCAGTTCGGCAAGATATCCATCCGCCGATCGTGGCGGCGTGTCACGCCCATCGAGAAATGCATGGATATGGACGCGCTCCACGCCCTCGCGTTTCGCCATACGCACGAGCGCAAGCAAGTGGTCCGTATGGCTGTGGACCCCGCCCGGCGAAACCAAACCCATCAAATGCAAGGACCGTCCCCGCACCCCCCTCGCGCCCGCCATCGCCCTCGATAAGGCAGGGTTCTCAAAAAAATCGCCGTCCTCTATCGACTTGGTGATACGCGTCAGCGACTGGTATACCGTACGCCCCGCGCCAATATTGAGGTGGCCCACTTCGGAGTTGCCCATCTGCCCCTCTGGAAGCCCCACCGCAAGCCCGCTCGTCTTTATTAGCGTGTGCGGGCATTCCGCACAGAGCCTGTCAAGCACGGGCGTGTCCGCCAATGCCACCGCATTGCCTTTGCGTTCCTCGCGATACCCCCAGCCATCAAGTATCATCAACATCGTCGGTCTATGTGCAATTTTCATAATAATTTTCGCCCTCCCGCAATATCACATATTTGTTCCGGCCCTGATCCCTGTTGCCCACGCGTGGTTCAGGTTGTACCCTCCGCATATATAGACGGCGTCAAGCGCTTCCCCCGCAAAGAACAGGCCTTTGCAAAGCAGCGATTCGCCGGTGTTCTCATCGACTTCCGAAACGTTTACGCCGCCATGCGTCGCCTGCGCCTCTTTCCATCCTTTCGTGCCCCCCACCGAAACCAATAAGCCTTTGGCGAGCCTTGCGACCCGTGCGGCATCGCCCCCGCCCTCGCCCACAAGCAGAGCCGAAAGCTTTTTGCCGACCACCCCCTCAAGCCATAGCCCCTCGTTTTCCTGCATAAGGCGTTCAAGCGTAGTCTCATCCTCGCCCGGCGCCAGGTCGAGCAAGACCTCCGTACGCGGCCGCCCCTCAATGATGGACTTGGGCATCATCGTGCTTATGTCAAAAATCATGACCCCCGAAAGCCCGTAGTCCGTGAACTGGAGTTCGCCGTATGAGGCCGCCGTCCGCTTGCCGTCGACAAGCAGCTCCGCTCGTGCCCTTATGCGTACCCCGTGCAGACACGACAGCCTCTCTTTTTCCGCGTCGGTATATACAAGGGGCACGAGAGCAGGCCGAATCGTCTCGACGCTGTGCCCAAGGCTTCGAGCGATGGCATATCCGTCCCCGTAGCAGCCGTATTGCGGACCGGCCTTGCCGCCGGTCGCTATAAGCGCCCGCTCCGCAGCTATGGTCTCCCCGCCTTCCAAAATTATATTGTACCCCGCAATGCCATCGGCGGCAGCGCCATCGCTCTCGCCCTCCGCCCGCTCAACACGCGACACTCGTGCCCCGTACCGCACCTCAGCCCCCTCACGCTCGATCGCACGCACAAGCGCATCCCGCACTGACGCCGCCTGCCCGCTCATAGGATAGGCACGCCCTTCTTCCTCTACGCGGAAAAGCACCCCCACACTCTCAAAAAACTTCTTGACCATGCCATATTCATCCGCCGACAGATTGCTGACATTGCAGCGCCCTCCCCCCGTCGCAAGCAGTTTTTTCCCGCAGGCCTCATTCGCCTCGAGCAAAAGCAAAGCCCCGCAAGACGGGCGCCTAAGATACGAGACAGCGGCAGCCAGTCCCGCCGCGCCTCCGCCAATAATCACCGCATCATACTTTTTCGTAAGCTTCCCTCCTCGTGCCGAAATATCCTTTTCACAAATCCTATCACTATACGCACCCACGCGCAAACACTACGCAGACCAATCTTTATAAATTGATATTTAAAAAATTTCATTCGCGTGTTTCATTTCGCGAAACGTGTGTATCTAATATATATAAGCACTTTTTGCATAAAACCAATCGCATGACAACTAAACGCCATTTCCACCGGGGGGAGCATAATGCACTGGAGGTTATTATGTCATCTCGTACGGATAGAACGTTGCTTGTGAGCAAAACCATTTCCGGTGACCGCGAGGCTTTCGAACAGCTATTGCTTTCTCAAGACAATGCCATCATTTTCAGGATTCGCTCCATGGCGAAATGTGCCGAAGACGCTGAGGACATCCGGCAAGAAGTCGCGATGCGCCTCTATCAGAAAATCGGGACGCTAAAACACCCCGAAGCCTTTGACGGATGGCTGGACAAGCTCATCCTTCGAGAGTGTTTCCGCCACTTCGCCGCCCAGAAGCCGATTGTCTATCGTGATAATCTATGCGAATATGAAGAAAACCTCGCCGAAACAAATACGGACTGCCTTCCCTTCGCGCACGCAGAACACCTTGAATCATACGCGGAGATAAACGCCGCGCTCAACAATATGCCCAAACGTATAAGCGACATGGTGATTTTGCACTACGAGGCAGGAATGCGCTACCGTGAAATTGCGAATGTTTTAGGTGTGACAATCAATTCTGTTGCCTCAGGCCTGTTCCGTGCAAGAAAGCAGCTTCGCAAAGAATTGCTATAGCTTTTCCGTCAAACGCCCGTTCCGGAATTTGACAGCATGCTATCATACCACTCCTTGAAAAACTCGAAAGCATCTTCGTCGTATTCGTCACGCTCGCCGTTGTCGAGATTGTAAATTTCCACAGTTCCGTCAGAATGAACGCCAAATCCGGCATAAATGAGGTCAAAGGCTCCGGTCGTATATCCCATTGCGTAGACATAGTAGCTTGAAAACTCGTCGCCTTCTTCCTCGAAAGCCCCCCATTCCAGCCCGTCCTCATCGACAGCGGAAAGCAGCACTTCCTCAATCGTGAATTCTGGAAGGCCAGGCAGCGTGCTCTCGCGCACAAGATTGACAACCGCCTGCTCCTCAGCCGACAGATCGCCCCAATCATCTTCAAAGCCTTCGTCGTCCCATTCTTCCCAACCGTCGCCGTCCCATTCTTCAGCCCAATTCTCCCAATCGTCGCCAGCGCCGAAGTCCCAATTGCCGTAATCGCCGTATAGGTCGTATAGGTCGCTCAAGTCGAATCCCGAAAGCGCCTGCTCGAAAATCACCGAATAGAAAGCTTCGCTGTTTTTTTGTATATAATTGTTCAGCACGAAGCCATAGCCTAGATTTGTGGCCATCAGCACGATGGCGAGCACGATGGCGACAACCGATTTGTTGCCGCCTGCCGGGGGCGAATAATGCCTCGGCGGCGGAAGCGGGCGTTGGTACATAGGGGCGTACCCCTGCTGCTGCTGCTGTTGCTGCTGCTCATATGGCGAGCGTACATACGGCTGTTGGGCTGCCACATAGTCGGTATACGGCCCGCGGCCCGACCGCCCCGGAAAAACATCGTACGGGGCGGACGAGCGCGCCAGCATTATAAAAACTGGTATCCAGCCAACATATGGGATCAGGCACAGCAAAAACCAGCATCCGTGCCTGTCGGTATCATGCAGCCTTCGTAAAATAATCGCAATGCTTGGGAAAATGGTCGCAATAGAGTAAGCGCCTAGCGGGATCAGCCACATAGTCGCGTAAATATCGCTGCGCTCTACGATGCTCTGAAAGCAATAGTACGCAGGGGAAGTCAGAGCCAACATGATAGCCGTATGAACAACCCATGCCTTCCAAAAGGCCTCCTTGGTGGTACGCCTTGTGAAGTCCGCATAATATCTCCAGAATGCGCCATAGGCACGGAAGTACCCGATTTTCATTGCTTGTTGCTGCATAATAATGTGCTCTGGCTACTTGAGCGTGGCCTTGCCGCCTGCTTCCTCTATCTGCTTGGCGATGGCTTCGCCTTCGGCCTTCTCGACGCCTTCCTTGATGATGGACGGCGCGCCGTCGACGAGGTCCTTGGCTTCCTTGAGCCCCAAGCCTGTGAGTTCGCGTACGACCTTGATGACCTTTACCTTCTCTGCGCCAATCTCCGTAAGCTCGACGGTGAATTCCGATTGCTCGTCAGCCTCGGCGGCAGCGCCCGGAGCTCCTGCAGCGCCAGCGACCATGACAGGCGCGGCGGCGGATACGCCAAACTCTTCTTCGCAGGCCTTTACAAGGTCGTTGATCTCAAGCACTGTTGCGCTTTTGAGTTCTTCTAAGATTTTTTGAATGTCCATGTTATCTTCCTTTCGTTGTTATTATTCTTCTTCGGGCGCCGCTTCTTCTGCGGGCGCTTCTTCTGCGGGGGTTTCCTCAGCCGGGGCTTCCTCGGCTACAGCAGCCTCTTCCGCCGGGGCGGCTTCTTCCTCAGCCGGGGCTTCCTCGGCCGGTGCAGCTTCCTCAGCGGGAGCAGCTTCTTCCTCTGCCGCCTCTGGAACAGCTTCCGCAACGGGGGCTTCCTCAGCCACAGATGCCGCTTCCTCCACCGGTGCAGCTTCCTCAGCGGGTGCAGCTTCCTCAACCGCTGGCGCAGCTTCCGCAACAGGCTTTTCTTCCTCTGCAGGCGCCGCTTCGCCGTCTGCATCCGCTATGGCTGCGAACGTACGTACGAGCTTGCCTATCGGGCTCTGGATGCTTCCCATAAACCGTGCGATCAGCACGTCGCGAGACGGAATCGACGCAATCTGCTTGATGCCGTTGGCGTCATAAAAGACCCCTTCGACCAAGCCGGCCTTGAACTCCATCTTCTTGAAGTCTTTGATCACACCGTCCAGGACGCGGGCGGGCGCGATGGCGTCGTCGTAGCCGAAAGCAAACGCGCTCGGCCCTTCCAGCACCTCCGCAAGCCCTGCATGCGGCGTGCCGTCGATGGCGCGCTTCATGAGCGTGTTCTTGTAGACCTTGTAGTCCACACCCGCCTCACTGAGCTTCACGCGCATCGCATTGGCCTCCTCGACGGAAATGCCGATATAGTCCAGAACCACGACGCTGCTCGCCGTATCCAGCTTTCCGCTTATCTCATCGACAACCGCCTGTTTCTGCTTCAGGTTTTCTTGTGATGGCATATTTTCTCCTTTCCGATCATAAAAAAATGACCTATTTTGTCTTCCGCAAACGAATAGGTCATTGGCATTTTCACACCTTTGGCCTCGGCGGGAGGGGTTTTTAAGCGCTATCGCGCTCCCGCTGTCTACGGTCATATTTAAAGCCTGAGAGGGTTCATGTCGCAAACCCTCAGGCCCTAAAAACAATATTTAGTTCGTGCCGACCCTCACAGGGTTGATCTTGACGCCTGGGCCCATGGTGGATGCGACCGTGACGCTCTTTAGGTATTGGCCTTTCGCAGCCGCGGGCTTCGCCTTTACGACAGCCTCGACAAGCGCGCTGAAGTTGTCCACCAGCTTCTCCTGCCCGAACGACACCTTGCCAATCGGCGTGTGGATGATATTGGTCTTGTCCAGACGGTACTCCACCTTACCGGCTTTGATGTCCTCAAGCGCCTTGGCTATATCCATGGTTACAGTGCCGGATTTCGGGTTTGGCATAAGCCCCTTGGGGCCGAGCACCTTGCCGAGCCGCCCGACCACGCCCATCATGTCAGGGGTCGCGACGACCACGTCAAAATCGAACCATCCTTCTTTTTGGATCTTTTCGGCCATGTCCTCAGCTCCAACATAGTCGGCTCCGGCTTCCTTGGCTTCTGTCTCCTTGGGGCCTTTCGCAAACACGAGCACCTTGGACGTCTTGCCCGTGCCGTGCGGCAGCACTATAGCGCCCCTGACCTGCTGGTCTGCATGCCGCCCGTCGACACCGAGCTTGAGATGGACCTCTACGGTCTCATCAAACTTTGCGGGAGCGGCCTTGATCACAAGATCGAGCGCCTCGCCCACTTCATGGAGCGTATGCCGCTCTATGAGCGCCGCAGCAGCTGTATATTTCTTTCCTCTCTTTGGCATCCTAAAAACCTCCTTGTGGTTCTGTCGGCGTTCTTCTCAAAACGCCTCCCACGCTAACCTTCTACCGTGATACCCATACTTCTTGCGGTGCCCTTGATCATCTCGGCAGCGCTTTCAACGCTTGTCGCATTCAGATCCGCCATTTTGACTTTCGCGATCTCTTCAAGCTGCGCTTGCGTAACTTTCGCAACTTTTGTCAAATTTGGCACACCCGAACCGCTTTGGATATTTGCAGCTTTTTTCAACAATTCGGCCGCCGGCGGCGACTTCGTGATAAAGCTGAACGACTTGTCCGCGTACACCGTGATGACCACGGGTATGATCGTGCCCGCCTGGTCCTGGGTCTTTGCGTTGAACTGCTTGCAAAAATCCATTATGTTGACGCTCTTCTGTCCGAGCGCCGGACCGACCGGCGGAGCAGGGTTTGCGCCCCCGGCGGGTATCTGCAGCTTTATGTAGCCGTCTATCTTCTTTGCCATAACATGCCTTCCTCCTTTCCTTTATTGTTGCTCGACTTGGTCGTAGACCAGTTCCACGAGCGTGTCCCTTCCGAACATGGAAATGCGGGCGCGCAAAGTCTCTTTTTCCTGGTTCACTTCCTCAACCACGCCCGTCACGCCTTCAAACGGCCCATTTATGACCTTGATGCCATCGCCTACATTGATGTCGAGCTCAATATAGACCTTCTCAATGCCCATGCGCCGCACTTCTTCCTTCGTAAGCGGCACCGGCTCTACGCCGTGCCCTACAAACCCTGTGACCCCTTGCGTGTTTCGCACGAGATACCACGATTCGTTGTCGACTTTCATCTTCACCAAGACGTAGCCGGGGAAAGTCTTGCGCGTCTTCAGCTTGCGCTGGCCTTCCTTTATCTCGACGTAGTCTTCCGTCGGCACTATGACCTTTATGATCTTTTCCTTGAGCTTGCTTTCCTCGCTGCTGTTCTCGACGAGCTTCTCGATATTCTGCTTCACCTTGCTCTCATGCCCCGAGTAAGTATGTATTACATACCAGCGCGGCGAGTCCTTGTCGCTCTCGTCGTAGACGTCGTCTTCGCCGTCTATCGCGAATATATTCCGCTCCTCACCCAGCATCACGGGTGCTTCCACTATATCCACCGCTTCAATTATTCCTGTTGCTTCCATTGCCTCTGCCATCATAACTCCTCGTGCCTAGTTCATATTGATGCTGAAGACCTCGCGTATGACGGCAAGGAACCCGGTATCGACGCCCCACAAAAAGACCCCGAAAAACGCGCAGGCGATAAGCACAATAATCGTATATGAAACAAGTTCTTTACGTGTTGGCCACACGACTTTTTTTGTTTCTGTAACCACGCCGCGAAAATACTCTCGCAGGCCGCCTTGACGCTTCTTGTCTTCTTGCTGTTGCTGCTGCGTGGGATTTTTCGGCTTGGCTTTTATAGCCGCGGCTTTCTGCTTCTTGGAACTCTCCATCCCGCGCCTAAGAGCGGACTTGGTTACCTTTTCTTCCGCCTTTTTTCCCTGCTCGCTTGGATTCTTCTTCTTTTTCTTATCTGCCATTTTCCTTGACCCCCGCAATACTACTTGGTTTCCTTGTGAACCGTGCCCTTGCGGCAGAACTTGCAATACTTGCGTAGCTCAATACGCTCAGGATCGTTCTTCTTGCTTTTCATCGTGTCGTAGTTTCTCTGCTTGCAGTCCATGCACTCCAACGTCACTTTTATTCTTGCTCCGGCAGCCATTTCTTATTCCTCCGTATACATAACCACAATCTAAAAACTGTCTTGGGGCTTCCCATAAGACAGCCCTAGAAGTTTATCACACAAGACAAATGCTATGCAAGGGGTTTTTTGCTAATTTTGCGATGTTTTTTCGTGCTTTTTTTCAGTTGACACAATGCTTGTCTGCCTATACGCTTATCAGGAGAGCTGTATTGTTGCAGCGTAAATCGTAATGTAAGAGGAGGTTATTGAATATGGCATACAAAACTGAGAACACTATGGATAAAAGAAAGAAGCGCGTCGCAGACGTTCTGGCGCTAAAAGAGCCGGATAGGGTGCCATTCGCCCCTGCTATCGGCACCGCATACTTGGAGCATACCGACATCTCCAGGTATGAGGCGATGATGGACTTCCGCAACTTCAAAGACCCTTTGACGCGCTTCCTGACTCGTTATGAGGTCGATTTGTTCTGGACTCCCACCATATACCCGGCACACGTCATGGAAGTGCTTGGCACGGAATTTATCAAATGGCCTGGGCCGTCTTCAGGGATTCCGAACAATGCGGGCTTCCAGATCACGGACAAGACTTTTCTTGAGGAAGGCCAGTACGACGAGTTTCTGCGCGACCCGACCGCGTTCCTTTTCAACAAAGTCTATTCGGCACGCCACAAAAACCTAAGAGGCCTTGAAAAAGCCGTTATCAACAATGTTGTGGAGTACGGCCATTTCGCAAGCCTTTCATCGTTCGCCGACCCGGATGTCAAAGAGGCGTTGTACTACCTTATGCGCGCCGGCGAAGAGTCGGTCAAGTGGCTGAAGGCCTCCGGCGAGCTAGTGGCGCATGCAGCCTCGCTCGAAACGCCGCCGTGCGTCATCACCGGCAGCACGATAGCATATGACGCGTTCGCGGACATGCTGCGCGGCTATATCAACGTGCCTATGGATTTGTTCACGATTCCGGACAAGGTGGTGGCAGCCTGCGAGGTGATGGACGTCTTCACGCAGCAGGCAGTGCACGGCGCGGCGGAGATGGGAGTGGAATACTTCTTCATCCCTCTGCACGGCGGCACGGACGAGCTTATGAGCGACGAAATGTACAGGAAATATTACTGGCCGTACCTCCGTCGCTTGATAGAGCATCTTGTGGAGCACGGCATCACGCCATATATCCTGACCGAAGGCGCCTACGACACGCGCCTCGAAGTGCTCGCCGAAGTGCCTAAGGGCAAGGTCATCTATATGTTCGAGAAGGTCGATATCGCACGCGCCAAAAAAGTCCTCGGCGACACAGCGTGCATATGCGGCAACTTCCCGACCACCTCGCTCAACTACGGCACAAAGGATGAAGTCATCGAGGGCACCAAGCGCATGCTTGATGTCTGTATGCCTGGCGGCGGGTTCATAATGAACTGTTCCATCGTGCTGGACAATTACAAGGAAGAGTTGTTTGATGCATGGTATGAAACGACGATGAAGTACGGCGTGTATTAGGGATTAAAGTCTTGATTGCTGAGGGCGCGGGGCGAAGCCCCGCGCCCTTTTATGTTTCTTATTCCGCTTTTGCGAATACGTGCTCTAGATGCTTTTCCTCGTACTTGAAGCGTTTCGTGATAATGCTCACGATGGGGACCACGGCCACCGAGACGCCCATGGCAGTGACGCCGAATATGGGCGCCATGCCTTTTGCGGCCTCGAAGCCTACGGCCGCTATGTTGATGCCCAGCATAAGACCGACGACCACCGGCCCTGAAAGCAAGCCAGCCCACGCGCCCGCCTTCGTGACGGACTTATTGTAAAGCCCCCAGATGAACGGCCCGAGGAACGAGCCCGCGACCACGCCCCACGAAAAGCTCATCAGGTTCACGATAAAGGAGATGTTCAGCGACGCGAACACAAACGACAGCACGATAAATGCTATGCAAAGGCTTCTCAGCGTGATGACCTGGGTCTTTTGCGATATGCTCGGCCGCAGATGGCGTACAAGGTCGATTGTGACGGCGGAACTTGACGACAGCACGAGCCCCGCAAGCGTAGACATCGAAGCGGATAGCAAAAGCACCATTACTATGCAAAGCACTATTATGCCGACTATCCCGTCCGACAGCGCCCTCATCAGCATGGCAGGCACGATGCCGTCAAAACCGCCTTCCACAAGCGGCATACCGTCCGGCCCCGCCTCTATGAAAAGGTGTCCCATCGACCCGATAAGATATGCGCCGCAGCCGATAAAGGCCGCGAATATGGTCGAAACTATCGTAGCCAGCTTGATGTTGCTCTCGTCTTTGATGGCGTAATATTTATGCACCATCTGAGGCATGCCCCAGACGCCGAAACTCGTAAGCAGGATGGTGATAAGAAGCACGCTCCCCATCGCCCCGCCCGACATATCCACAAGCCCTGGGTCTATAGCCCTCAGCCTGTCCACCATTTCCCCGAGGCCGCCGACTTCGGGGCGGTTCACCATGATGATGACCATGGCCGCAATGCCGACAAACATGATGATGCCCTGAATGAAGTCGTTCCACGCCGTCGCGACATACCCGCCAAGCACCAGATAAATCCCCGTAAGGACCGCGACGATAACCATGCACAGTATCTCCGGCGCGCCGTCAAAGATGGCCGAAAAGAGCATCCCAAGCCCCTTGTAGACGCCCGCTGCGTACGGCACAAGAAAGATAAAGATTATCAGCGCCACATAGACTTTCATCCTGGTGTCGAGATAACGGGTCGCAAAAAACTCCGGCATGGTGCGCGCCTCGAGTTTTCGCGTCATCCTTCGCGTCGGCTTCGCGAGCACAAGCCACGCTATAAGGCAGCCGATCACGGCATTTCCAATACCGATAAGGATGCTGCCCATGCCGATTAGCCAGCCGAACATTCCCGCATACCCGATGAAGATGACCGCTGAAAAATACGTCGTACCGTAAGCGAACGATGACAGCCACGGGCCTAAACTTCTTCCCGCAAGCACGAACCCATCAACTGAATTGACCTGTTTGGACGCCCACACGCCCACTATCACGCAGACCAGCGTGAATGCCACAATCGCGATGACCGCAACCATTTGAACCATAGCTCCTACCTCCCTACATTGACTACATTGCTACTTTGCTACGTTACCGAATACTACCCCTGATAACATGGGTTTGTCAAGCGTGATTATGATTCGAGCGGCGGGCCAAGAAGAACCCCTACATTGTGCTCGATTCCCCAATGCGGAATGTCGGAACGGTTTACGTAGATATCCACTGTGCCGTAGGCACAGCCGGTGTCCGTTATGGTGTAGAAGCCAGACCATCCCCTGCGTGACATTACGAATATCTGGTCTCCCATTTTGAGCCCGAGGTCGGCGATCTGCTGCGAGTTCATCGCAACGGTCTCGTTGGGCCGCAGATGCGAAAACTCCCGTGAGGTGGAGTAGTATGAGATTTTGAACATTTCTTCGGGTTGAGGCCTTAGCCTGGCGTGCTCAACCCATCGAATTTTTTTGACAGGTCGCCGTTCAGCCTTTCAAGCTCATCGTTTTCGGCGGAAAGCCCGTCGATGGCATCCGTAAGTTCGTCTATCAAATGGTTGAGGTCTGCGGTTTCGTCCGAAAGCCGGGCAATGTCTTCTTCAATACCTTCCGTATGCTGCACAATATTGTGATATGCGGCCAGCCGCTCGTCCAGGCTGCCTATCCGCTCCTCATAGACGGCGATGTCATGCCTGAGGCCATTGAGGTGCGTCAGCGACCAGACGCTTATGCATGCAAACACTATAAGCCCGGCACAAGCCGTCAAGAGGTACTTGTGTTTACGCAGAAAAGCCAATGTCAGTAAAATTTTGTACATACGAAACCCCCGTCACTTATCCTCAAGCATGGACTCAACCTCAGATATTTTGCCTGTCGCGAGCCCCTCCGCAATATAGACCTGACCGCAAGCCGGGCACTTAGGGACATGGTGCGAAAACTCATGCCCTAGGTAAGAAAACTTTGTCTCGGCTTTTTCAAGCCCCACGTTGCAGCGTGCGCAAATCAACTCTTTCTCCATGCTCATCCCTCTATCTTCATGCGGTGCGTGTAAACGTTATGAATATGCACACGCCCGTCCGCGCCGAGCTCGTATTCGACCCATACGGTAAGCAGCCGTTCCCGGTAACAGCCGATAAAGCGGCCTGTTTCAGGGTCGAGCAGCTTTGTGTTTTCCGCCTCGCAGTGGGCGACGGCCTTTTCGACATCCTCACGCAAGAGCAGCAGGCGATCCATCTTCGCCTCGACCTCCGGGGGGATGGTAAGGGTTGTGCTGTTGGAAACGCATGGGCGACCGCCATCGCCCGCATAACGTGCCTTTATGGCACAGCGATTTTCGCGGCGTTCGCTCAACGTCGGCAGCGGTGCAGGCACCCTCGCCCGCCCCTCGTCCAAAAAAATATATTCCAATATATGTGCGCATTCCATACCTTTATACAAAAACAAATCCCGGCAATTTGCGCAATATGCGATACGCGGCAAGCCTGGCAAGTCCGCCGCCCGTTCTTCCAGAATCTCATCGAGCAAGGCCGCGTTCGCCGAATAAATATGCCCGCCGAACCCGCAGCACGCCGCCTTTTCTCCTGCGAACGTCAGTTCTTCAAGCGCGTATCCGCACCTCTCGGCAAGCCTCCTTACAGCCTCCCGCCCCTCGGCGTCATCCCGGCTATTGCACGGGTCATATACGGCAGCAGGACGGGGAACAGTGTCGGTGGCAGGACAAGGGGCAGCACGGAGGTCCGGGACTTGCGTGTCGGAGCCAGGGCTTCGCGTCGAGTGCCGAAGGCACGAGGCGGAGCAAGGGGTCTCCGAAAGCGAGGCGGAGGCGGAGCTTTGCGAAGCCGCAGCGAGCCTTTTGGCAGCACCCCTGCGGACGCGTCGCAAGCCCTGGCCTACGTCAGTATCGAGAGCTCCAGGCTGCCCTGTGTCTTGCAAGTCGGAGCCAAGCCCTTGCTCCGCCAGCCACTCGTACACAAGCCGCCCGCGCACCTCTGGCAACGCCCCCTCAAAAACCTTCTTGCACGCGCTGCACGCAAAAAACGCCTCCGGCCGCCCAAGCCGCTCCCATTCCGCCCGCAACCTCTCAACGGTAGCCGAAAACACCTCCCGCTCCGCCGCCCAGTCCGCAGGCACCCCGCAGCACGAAAGCAGCATCGCCGCCGGCTCCCTTTCGCATATATAATCGAAAGTACGCGCCACCACATCCGGCAGCGAGGCGGTCAATTGACACCCCGGGAAAAACAACACCTTGCAAGGGGCTTCACCAACGACCCCGTACGCCTCGTCCGACATGGCGTGCTCAAAATCCTCCATCCAGAAACTGTGGTAGGCAGGCGCCATATGCCCGCCCTCTTTCAATATGCGTCTGCTCGAATCCATGGCCGTACGGGTGTCCACCCCGGCGGGGCAGACGGCAGTACATAGCCCGCAAAGGTTGCAGCTGTTCATCATACGAGAGCCGACGCGCATTATCTTGCCCCCCACAGGCAGAACGGAGACCCCAAGGTCCGCCGCCATACGCTTAGGGTTTTGCTTGAACTTGCGAATCATCGGGCAGGCGTCGATACATAGCGAGCAATTGCACATCGGGCACCGCTCCGCCTCCGACCCGCCCCCGAAGTCATACTCCAGACCATAAAACCGTTCGTTGACGGGCGACCCATTGGCTTCGGGACGGGCAGCACGGAGGTCCGGGTCTTGCGGGTCGCAGCCGATAGTCCTCCTAGATTCGCATTGCGAGGCCACCATGACTCCATCACACTTACTATTCTCTGAATCTGCAGTCGAGCACCGGCGAATCGTAGAGGAGCTGTCGGTGCGACCCGCACCAAAATCGAGAGCTCCGTGTGCCCCCGCATCCGGCTTCGCCCCTGAAAGGTCCCCTATGCGGAACCCCTCCTCTATCGCCGCCGCCGCCGCAAGCCCCCTCGCAATCTCACCCGCGACACCGCCCTCGCCCTGCACCGCCACAGACTCAAAAACCGCATCATACCCCCCGACATTCGCCAGGCGGCCAGCCCCCCCCTCACGCCATTCACATTCCACATACCTGAACAAATCATCCCTGTCGGCGATAAAAGCCTCAGCAAATTGGGCAGCCCGAAGCTCCTCTTCCTGCGGCTCGTAGCCAGGGCTTCGCGTCGAGTGCCGAAGGCACGAGGCGGAGCAAGGGGTCTCCGGAAGCGAGGCGGAGGCGGAGCTTTGCGAAGCCGTAGCGAGCCTTTCGGCAGCACCCCTGCGGACGCGTCGCAAGCCCTGACCTAAGCCAAAATCGAGAGCTCCAGACTGCCCCGCCCCGCTGGTAACGACCGTCACCGCGTACCCTTTTGACGCAAGCCTCCAGGCGCAGGCAAGCCCCGCCAGCCCATCCCCCATCACCGCCACCCGCTCCTTCTTCTTGGGCATGGCATAACGGCTCCCCTCGCCCTTGGCGCCCCCCGCCACCACCTCACGCTCTATCGCCGGCAAGTCCACATACCCGTCCGACAGTCTCTCACGCACGCAGACCCCCCGGCACGGCGCATCGCAAAACTCGCTCACCACGTGCGGGAACAGCACCGCCTCCCGATACGCGCGAAAAGCGGCCCCAAGCTTGCCCGCCTGCACCTTCGCGACCATCCCCCGCACATCGACCTCAAGCGGGCAGGCTGAAACGCAAGGCGGAGGGGCGTCTCTCAAACACTCCTCCGCATAAGTTTTGATTTCCTGAAAATTCATTATATCGGGTTCGCCTGCATATCCTCTATCTCGTCGTACATATCCGAGCCGAGCCACCACTTCTCATGCACCTCGGGCGCCCCGCTCTGAACGCGGTCAATGACGGCCTTCACCTTGGCAGGCGATGCCGGCAACGTGTATATACGACCGCCTATCGCATCGTTGATGCCGTTGATGACAGCCATATGGCCGGCGCTCTGATAAAGCTCCGAGCAGCCCGTCGAGCCGTGCGTGCTGACTTCGCGGTGCTTGTCGAGGAAGATAAGCTCCATGTCGTCCGGCACGTCCTTGATGGTCGGTATGCCCGCGCCCGCCATTGTCGCGTGCTTCTTCACGTCGTCGTAGTCCTCCGTCAAAGCGAAGCCGACGGTATGGGAAATGCCGCCGTACGCCTGGCCTTCGACCGCCAACACATTCCCAAGCTGCCCGACATCGCTTACGAAAACTACGCGAAGAACGTCAGTTTTCCCCGTACTCTTCGCGACGCGAACCTCTGCAAGCTGCAGGCCGTACGTGACCGTCATCACAGGGTCGCCCTGGCTCGTGTTCAGGTCGAGCGGAATCACCTTGCCCGTCGTGTCGTGCTTCCCGGAATACTTTGTCGGGATGCCCTCAGCCACCATTTCGTCGTACGTGCGGTAGCTACCGTCAGGCTTCTTCATCGCCTCGATAAGCTTTGCGGCCGCTTCCTCAGTCGCGCGCCCGACCACGAAATGGCAACGGCTCGCCGCTGAGATTCCGGAATTGGGGCATTCGTGAGAATCGTTCATATGCAGCTTAATTTGATCCGGCTCAAGGCCGAGCGGACGCAGGCACTCGTGGGCGTGTACGAGCGTGCCGATATCGCCGCCCTGCCCCACGCACTGCCATGTGTTCAGCGCCGTGACCGTGCCGTCCTCGTTGAGCTCAAGCCATATCTCCGCCATGTCGTGGTCGCCTATGGTGACGTTGAAGCCGCAGCTCGCAAGCCCAAGCCCATAATAATAATCGTCGTCCTCCGGCTTTTTCGCTATGCGGGCCTTTGCTTCCTCGTAAATCGGTCGCATCTTGTCATAGATTTCCTCCATGGAAATCTCCTTGAACGGGTAGCCGTTTATAGTAAGGTCGCCGGTGCGTCCAAGGTTTTTGTAGCGGAACTCGAACGGATCCTCGCCGATTTTTTCAGCAAGCATATCGATAAGCGACTCGCCGAGGGTATAGGACTGCGGCGAGCCGAAGCCACGGTACGAAGTGCCGAAGCCGTGGTTGGTGACCGCCATGCGGACAAGCCCACGCACATTCGGGATCACATATGGATAGCCTGGATAACGCAGATAGCTCTGGATAAGGTTCATGGAAATGTCGTCGTACGCGCCGTGGTCCACGCCGAAGTCAAATTCAAACGCCGTAAGCTTGCCGTTCTCGTCGCAAGCTATGCGGCCATTGCTATGGGCAGGCGTGCGTTTGCCGCTGTACGCCTGGTACTCCGGCCACGACATCGTAAGCGTCAGCTTCGCGGAAGGGTCATCAAGCGACAACAGGCAGACGCCCATCACCGCAAAGCTTCCCGCGCAGGTAGACCAGCCGAATGACCCGCCGGACGCATTCGCCACTATCCTTAGCTTATCCAACGGTATGCCGATGCCGTCGGCTATGGACTCACGGTTCCACTGGATGGACTGGCTCTTGTTCGCAAGGACCATATTGCCGTCCTCGTCCCAAAACGCTTGCTGCGTATCGCCCTCGATGGACATATGCGGCTCGCGGGTCGAATAGAAGCTGCCCTCGACCGAATATGCGCTGCTGTCGATGATGTCGCGGACGTCCTCTCCCTTGATGACGGGCTGCTTGAGGTATACGTTCGGAGACCTGTCATGGAGCCGCACCGCATCTGGAGCGGCCGCATCGAGGTAGTTCGTGTATTCGGGAAGCTGCTCGATCTCGACCTTGACAGCGGCGGCGGCCGCACGTGCGTGAGCCTCCGTGTCGGCTATTACCGCACCCACCAAATCGCCGTAGAAATATATTTTTTCGTCGTTGAATATCGGACGGATGTCGCCTTTGAGAATCGACCTCGGATTGAAGTTCGGCTCAAAGATGATATTTGTCCCTCGGATGTCCTTCGCCGTAAGGACTTTCACGACGCCCGGCATCGCCTCCGCCGCCGAAGTGTCCACTTTCTTGATGATCGCGTGCGAGGCGACCTTTGGCTGAACAACTGCTACGTACAGCGTGCCCTGCGGCATCTTGTGCTTGATGTCGTCGCCGTAGTCCGTGACCCCAAGCACCTTGCCGAGCGCATAAGGCCGAGGGTATTTCGTGCCGTAGACGCGACCGCCTTCCTCATGCATATATGTGATATCCGCCATCGTCTTTTCGCCGCGCATCACCGCCGCCGCCGCCATAACGGAATCCACCAATGGCTTGTAGCCCGTGCAGCGGCAGATATTGCGGTTCTTCTGGAACCAGTCACGCACATCCTCGCGCGTAGGCGAAGGATTGATGTCGAGCAACGCCTTTGCGCTCATTATGAAGCCAGGCGAGCAAAAACCGCATTGCACCCCGCCGTATGTGATCCACGCCTGCTGCAGCGGATGCAGGCAGTTCGCAGTGCCAAGCCCCTCTATGGTCTCTATTGTGGAGCCTTCCTCGACATCCCTCATCTTCTTCATGCACGAACGGACCACGCTGTCGTTCAATATTATGGAGCAAGCCCCGCATTGCCCCGCATTGCACCCGACCTTTATGCCGGTGAGCCCATAACGCCTAAGCGTCTCCGCAAGCGTGTCCGCCTCCGGGTCGAAAAAGAACATACGTTCCACACCGTTCACAATATGCAGCACTTTCCTCAAAGCCATTGTAATTCCTCCTTATACGCACACATCAATTATGCCAGCACCAATCATGCCAACGTCAATCATGCCAACGTCATATCTTACTACGACACCCCCCCTCACCGCAAGCACCCTATTGGTGCAATTTGTATTTTTTCCCAGAGCCACGACCTATAATCTGAATCAAGCCGGCTTCCGCCATTTGCTTTGTCAATAAAAATGTCCGTGTACGCTTGATGCCAAGCAATTCTTGAATCTCGCCCTCGGAGATTTCGCCCCGACCGTTTGAAAGATGGTCGAGCAATGCCTGCATCTGAGGGGTGGGCTTGAAATCAGGACTTTGCTTTTGCTGATTTTGCCGATTTGTGTTTTCGGCCCCATAAGCGTTCATGTTCGGCAACCGCAGCTTAAAAGAATTGGGCGTGACAACGATGTCAGGAGGCTCCGAGCAGCCATCATACAACGCAAAAATGCGGCGAATCCCTGTGCCATACGATTCGATGAAATTGAGGCGATGGAAAACGTCTGCCAATTTCCTGTTCCGCAATTGCGAAATGCCGTTTCTTATGTCCAAGGGCGATAAGCCAGGCAGAAGCCCTCCGATGGAGATAAACTCCATGCCGCTCTTGTTCACATTTATTATTATGCTGCCACTAAAGCTGTAATCACGGTGAATAATGGCGTTGACAAGAGCCTCGCGGACAGCCTCATCTGGGTAATCCCAATAATCGGTTCGGGTCAGCCCGTCTATCGAAGAAGGGTTTTGATTGCATAATTGGAGATATGCGAACGCATCTTCCAGTTGCTTGAATATCGCTCCTTGAAATTCTTTTCTCGCCTTGAACTCGGTGTTTTGCTCATCTGCGAACACGGCGACTTTTATCGTATGGGCACATTGGTCAGAGAACAGCAAAGCCATATTGGTGTACATACCCTGCGTATGGCTGCGTATTCCTAACGCATTGTATTTTTCTTCTCCAAAATCCACTCCGCGTTCGGCAAAGGCTTGAGAACAATAATTGAAAGTCAGGTCTTGTTCAAGCGAACGCAAGTCCTCGAAAAAATCTCCGTCGGCATCTTTTATCATTTGACGTATCTGCTCATAAGAAGCAGGTGCGGACGATGCGCCCTGCCTGATATATACGCCTGATGGCTTTAGCCCTTTTGCTTTTAGATAGTAAGGTTTGTAAGACCCCTCGCCGATTTCGATTCGGATGGTTCCATTATCCTCCAAGGCGTATTTCACAAACAAAGTCACATCTGGGGTTATTGCGTCCCGTACCCCGTTTGTAATCCGCGTATACGCATCGTCGATGTTGCCAGTCGAAACCACATCGCCCGAATCGTTGACCCCGATAAAAATCGTTCCGCCCTCCGTGTTGGCGAAAGCGATGACATCCTTGTAAACATCATTTGTGAAAACTTCTTTGAACTCGATCTTTTCTGTTTCATATGGAATGCTTTGCATTGTCACCTCCTGCTTGCTCGATATGCAAATATTATCAGGTGAATATTCACTTTGTCAAGTGAATATTCACCTTTACCATATGAATGTACACCCTACCGCACGAACACCCTCTGGTTTATTACCGTCGGCTTCGTGGTCGCCTTGGGTTTACTTGCGTTGTTCATATGCGGTTGCACGCGCCAGTTCTTGTCCTGGCCTGCCTGCACGAGCATCGGCTGGCCGGCATGTTCGTGCCCCTCGGGGTAGAGCTGGTAGGTCCCCTTGGGCCACATTTCGATCCTGAGCGTATAGCTCGACTTCAAAGGCGTCAAATCGCCCGCCCTAGTATAAGTCCGGTTCCCTGCGTTGTTCCCCGATGTCGCCACTATGTACGGCCGGTCATCGTTCATAAAGTGGATGGTCCACTCGCCCTCGCCGTTCTGCTCAAGCCGGAACCCGCCGTCCTCGAAGCCCCTGATGCCTGACGCCTGTATCTGCACATAGCCTATCTCGGCGCCGATGGGGGCACGCGTCCCGTCGAACCCTAAAGTCGTCAGCTTCGCGCCCTGCAACGGCTGATCCCTATACATCGACACGTCCGCCAGCCTCGTCGGGTTCGCCCTCGGCACGGCCGACGCCGGGTTTATGCTTATCGTCTTGTCGGTCGGCCTGCCGTTCTTCGCGTTCACGCCCCAGGACTTCAGTATCTGCCCGTTTTCGAGGATCACCTCTACGCTAAGCCTCTGCGCCAGCTTAGGCCGCACATAGCCGAACCGGCCCTCGCGCATCTTGATGTTGAACGTGTTCGGGCCCGTCATCACGGTCTCGAAGTCGTGGCTCTGCACCGCCCTCGTGGCATCTTCCGCCGTGTTGTACAGCCTTACTTCCCTCACGGGCGAGCTGGTGTCGGTCAGCCGCACCGTCGCCGGTCGGAAGCTGTCCTCGAGCGACACGTCGATATTGCCCTTGCCGAGCGATATGCTGAAGTTCGGCTGCGCGCCGGAGAACGTAAGCCCAAGCGCAAAGGTCCTCGGCGTCGCCCTCGATATGTTCGACAGCAGCCCTGCCGTGCCCACCGTCAGCGAGTAGGTCTTGTTCCGCGAGTCAGGGTTGCCGTTTACGGGGTGCCTGGTCAGCCGCATCATTTCGTCGGCGTTCGCCACCACCCTGATCCTGTTCGGCATAGGCCAGCCCATCGAGTCCCTAGGCGTCACAAGCGTCACAGGCGCGGCGCCCGGCGTGTTCCATGCCCCGCCCGGATAGTCCTCCTGCTCCTTGGCGACGTTCAGCCATTGCGTGCCCGTCTTTGTCGTCTCCCTGCCCGCAACGGTCTGCGTCCAGTCGGTTATATGCAGATTCGCCACGTTCATGTTCACCGCGAACTCCGCCACCACAGTGCCATCGCCGACCCTGCCTGTCAGATCCAAATTGTTCGATCTCGGCGTGATCGCGTTGTTGATTCTGTACGACTTCGGGCTTATCGAGACGGTCACCTTGTCCAGCGCCCGTGACGTGAAGTTCACCGCCAAATAAGTCCTGTCCGCAAGGCTCGCCGACATGCCCTCGTACGACACCGCAAGCCATAGCCTGCCGTTCGATGCAGGCATGGTCGCCTTTGGCGTCAGGGTGATTCTGCCCGTGGCCTTGTCGTAGCTGATGTCCACATTGTCGCGGTGCGGCGAGTTGTACGCCCTCTGCCTGTTGTCCACGTCGCTTATCACCACGTCAGCGACCTTGTAGCCCTGCTCGAACGGCACCCTCGTATTGCTTGTAATAAGGTTTATGGTAATCGGGCCAAGCGCGTCCCTGATGGGATGGGGCCCCGGCGGAAGGGTCGTCGCATTCGGCGAAAGGAAGCCGAGCGATGATCTGTCGAGCCGCACCGCCGGCATGGTGTTCACCACGTTTATCGCCGTAGTCACTATCACGTTGCCGTTGTTGCCGTTGGCTTTGGCGGCCTTGTTTGCGAACTTGTAATCGTGGTTCACGACGGTTAGGCGAAGGCTAGGCCTGCCCGCCTTGGTCCCGACCGGCCTCAGCGTCTTGCCGTCGGCCTGTATGCTCACGAAGTTCGCGGCCTTGCTGTTGTTGTGGACTATGCTCAGTATCTCAAGCCTGCTGCCGTCGCTCGCCCTCGCCGTCACAACGGTGTCCCTGTCTGGGTACCGCGTGTTGAGCTGGTTGCTCTGGATATACGTATATGTCGGGTAACGCTCCACGACCTGCACCGAGAACGTATTTGTATAGATGTACACAGGAGGAACGCCGTTCTCGCCCGTGCCCTTCACCCTCAGCCGCGCCACAAGGTTCTTCGTGGTCGCGTTCCGCACGCCCATATCCACCATTATTTCAATAAATCTGTCGTCCGTCTGGCTGATCCGTGCCGTCACTGCTTCAGGGTTCGCGGCCAATGGCGTCCAACGGGTGAATATCCCCGCGTTCGCCCCGCTCGTCGGCATCGTCCCTATCACCACCTCGTCTATCAGCCGTGCGCCGCCTAGCTCCTGCGGCTCGTCAAGCGCCCCAAGGCCATCGTCGAGCCCGTCGAGCCCCATAGGCCTCACCGGATCCGGCTTTGGCGTCCGCTCAAGCACGATCGGCACGCGCGCGGCCACCACTCTCGCCTTGTTCGCCACGACCGTCGGGTCAGGCACACGAGCCCGCGTGTTGTCCGTGGTTATCGGCAGAGCCGGTATCAGCTCCACGGTCGAGACCGCCGTATAACGTCCGCCGGGCAGGGTGTCGCTCACAAGGTATGTCGCACGCACCCGCATCGTCTCGCCTGCGGCAAGTCCCGCCGCCGTCGCTTTCACCTCGGCACGCTTGCCCTCAAACTCAGTGTCCACGGTGTCCTCGGCAAGCCTTGTCAATATCAGCACGGCGCCCGTTTCGCCTGCGCGCCATTCCGTCCAGCCGTCCACCACGCCGCCCTTCACAAGCTGCGGCCTGCTGTCCGCCACCGAGACATTGCTGCGGCCGCGTTCCACGCTCCATTCTATCTTGTCGTAGTCCTCGATGTCAGGCTCGAACATCGCTTCTATCGTCACCGACACCGCCTCGTCCTCAAGTATCGCGTTCGTCGGCGTCAGGCTTATCGTGCTGTGGTGCCTTACAATGAGCTCGCCCCCGACATGTTCGAGGCGGTAGTTGTCGCCCCTGCCAACTATGCTGTTCAGCTCGGCCGGCTTCGAGAAGTAGACAGGGTACTCGCCCGCGCGGTTCGTGTTCTCCACGGTCGCGACCTCCGCCCAGGCAAGCTCCACGTCGCTGTTCTCTGGGTCGGACGGGTCTACATACCGCCCTCCAAGCATAAACGCTATATGCTCGCCGTCCGCCAGCCCTGTATACCCCACGCTCAGCTCAGGCACGGGCTCGCCCACCTTCACGTCGCCGCTGCCGGCCTGCACCGTCACAAGCCTTCTCAAAATAACGAAGTGGTGCAGGGCCTCGCCCGCATAGTACGCGGACATATCCTCGTCAGGATCGGCCCCCACGGACGTGTCGTACACCACCCGTACCATATACCTGCCCCTGTTCACGGGCGCGTCGGCGTTCACCATAGGCTCGCCATTGCTGTTCAGCAGAGGCGCGCCCGACGCATCGAGCCACCTATACGTAAGCATCCCCTTATCCACCGCATCCCACGGGATCGCCACCGCCTCGCCCGTCACGGAATCGACAGCCGTAAGCTCATCGCGCGTTGAGTAGACGGTAAACCCGTCATACACCTTGCTCATGATTCCCGTATCCAGATCGACAGGCGTCTTGTCCGTCTGCTTTATCACAAAGTCGAAGCTTGTGGGCAAATAGTCCGCAAACCCGCCCACCGTCACCGTGACGGTCGCAGTATTGCCGACCTTGAACTTGCCCGCATCGAACGCGACGCTCAGCACGCCCGCCGGGATGGACGGCACGCCCGATATGATGTCATCGTCATCCTTCGTCACGCTTGCGCCGTACACAAACCCGCCAGACTCAGACACGACGCCCTCTAGCATGGCACCCACATCGAGCGTCACCGACGCCTCGGAAGCCGTCACATACCTTATGACGTCATCCATGGCATACGGCGGCGGCAGCAACGTCACGCCGCTGAAGTCCACCGTGTATAACGTCTTTTCCCAGTCCTCGCCTTCGCCGTCGAAGTCAAAGCCCATGACCAAGTTTTCCGGCACAGTAACATCCGGCTCGATAAAGTATGTGAAGTCGAGATAATATTTGTCCTCCGCAAGGTCGTGCCTTAAATCGGCCTGTGCAAGCGTGTACCCATAGGGCGTGTCTCCAATCCCGAACCATACCACATGGTCGCTCGCATTCTTAGGCACTATCTCGTGTACCTCCACGCTGAACGCCGCAAAGTACCCGTCAAGCTCGATGTCGGGGGCTTCCTGATACATGCCCTTCACCACCGCCCGCTCCAGCGTCCCCGTCGCGGTCACCGTGCGTTGGGGATCCGCATCGTTGTCCACTGCATAATCCAGCGTGTTCGCGGTCATATCGAGGCCCGTCATGCCCAACTCGGCAACGAGCTCGTTTGTCATGCTCAACACGTCGCCTTGGTATATCTCCGAAGGCCCGCCTTCCCTTATGACCGTCGTCGTAGCGTCAAGCCACAGCACGGTGTTCGGCATCATTATCGTGGCTTCCCGATCAAGCACATCCGGGACAAGCTCAGGACTGCCCGAAACCCACCTTCTCCACATATATCCGGGCTTCACCTCTGCCGTTATGCTCACCATTTCGCCTACGAAGTGCGTGCCGACCACGCTGTCCATGGCCGACCCCGGCACAATCCCCTCGTCCTCGGCTATAAGCAGGCTCCAATAGCTCAGCGTTTCTTCGCCAAGGTTGTCGTCGTCCTCCACCTTGATGACCACGCCCGTATCCACGCCGTCCGCAAGAACGTGCCAGTCGCCGTCCTCGACCTTGTGCTCGGCCCAGAACTCGCCCCTTTCCTTCATTTCCAAGAGCACTGGGTCGCCTATCCCGTTCAGAGACAGCTCAAACGTCACCTGATGGCTCTGGTCTGTCATATAGCCGTCCCACTCAAAGCCGTTCAGCTCCACTTTCAGCATCACGTCATGCGTTGGCGGCGGTTCTTCCAGACCCTTCACCGTGCAGACCACGTCCACCGGCCCGCTGATGCCGCCTATCGCATAGACAAATGCGGCGGTCGGCCCTTGGTCGGCGTCAGTCCACGTATACGCGAACCAATCGTATGTGGGGCTCGTCGCATTCACCCTGAACACTATGGAGCCGCCCGCAAGCACCGCGTCGCCGGTGGCCAGGTCTGTGAAAATGTTAATATCGGTGCTGTTCCGATGCCTATACCTCACCGTGCTGCCATCAAAGTCTATGCCAGGAGTGGTTTCATCGGGCTTCCATTCAAATTCGACCGTATAATAATCGAGTACCGCGGCGTTTATGTCTGGCAGGTCGTTTGGATTGTATCCGACAACAATCGTTTCGTGCGTGTCCTCGGTCGTGCCCGCGTCGGTTTTGTCGATATAGATGGCGTATTCGCCTACGGGTACCTCGTCCGCCGTGTAGACGCCCGTATCGTCGATTTCGTCTAGCTCTGCCACCACAGTACCGTGCCCGCCGCCATCCAAAATCTCCACAAGTTCTAGCGTCAGCCCGTCCCACTTGTCATCGTCCTTCCGCACCGTCACTTCCACGGTATAGTCATCCTCTTTGGCTGTCGCGGTAAGCTTCAGCTTTTCGGTCGGCATGGTGATATACGCCTCCATGCTTTCCTCGGTGTCTGGCGTGTTATAGCCGGTGAATCCTGGCGGGTCTGAAACCCACCTATCCCACGTATAGCCGCCTTCCACTTCGAGCACTTGGATAAACACCGTGACGCCCTCAAGGACAGGCCTGCTCACATCGCCGCCCACGTCCGTGCCTACGCCCGCCACCACTTCCAGCGTCCAGTAGTTCAGGGTGGCCGAGTTGGGTAGGCCGTAGCCGACCTCCACGTTCCTGGTCGTTGGGACGGTGAAGCCCCAGTCTTCCCTTTCTACGAATATCGCGTACTCGCCAGGCGCCACAAGCACCCCGGTCGGGGTCTCGTAAACGCCATGAACACCCTCCACCAACGTGGCAACGACATCCCCGTATTCGTCCGTATCGATAATCTCCCTAAGCTCCACTGTCGTCAAACCTGCCCATCCGCCGCCGTCGATATTGAAGTTCACGGTAACTGGGTATGGCGTCAATGTGGCTGTCGCAGTAAGCTTCAGCGCATAGTCCGGCATGGTGATATATGTCCTCATATAGAGCGCGGTGTACGGCTCGTTGAAGCCGTCGAACGTCGGCGGGGTGGGAGTCCACCGTGCCCAATTATACCCAGGCTCCACCTCGGCCGGTTCGATTGCGACAAGCACCGTGGACCCCACAAGAACAGTCCTCGCATAGCCAGTCAACGTAGTGCCCTCGCCTGCTTCCACCTCAAGCGTCGAATAGCGTAATTCGGCATTGTTGTCGAGCCCGTGGCCTATCACTATGTCCACGCCCGTGTATACGGTAGTGCCCGGAGTGTCCCTATCCACCCAGATTTGATACTCTCCGGGCGGGACGGTCGCGTTCTTATATACGCCGGCCGCGTCTTCATCCAGAGGTTCCAATAATAAGCCACCGACCGGCACAAGCCCCACCGTCCGGCCTGTCCATGGGTTGCCGTCGTTCCATAGCCGCACTTCCGCAAGCTGCGGGGTCAGCGTCGCCGTGGCGGTTATAGCCACTGACTCGCCCGAACTCGGCATGGTGACCGTCGTAGTCATCAACGCGGGGTTGGCGACGGTTGCGTCCCCGCTCGTCACATTCCAACCTGCCCACGTATAAGCGGCAGCCACCCCGCTCGCTGAAATCTCTATGCCCGTCTGTCCCGCGAAGTATGCGCCGCCGCCGCTCACCGCATTCACTCCCGTGCCCGCAGTCAGGGCAAGCGTAAAGTATTCAAGCGTCTTGGTCGCAGGATCGACACCATGGCTCACTATAATGCTCTCGCCCGTATCGACGCCGTCGATATAGATGGCGTAATTCCCCACAGGAACGTTGCCCCTCGTATATACGCCGCTACTGCCAGGAGTCGTTTCCGCCAATGGCAACTCACGTCCGCCGTCCGTATCTGGCACTATCGTCACCGCCAACCATACCCGCGGATTTCCGTCCTGGGTCACCGTCACTTCCACGTCATATGTGGTTTCCGTCGCGGTAGCCCTTATGCCAAGCGCCTCTGCCGGCATGGTGACGGTCGTGGTCGGGTTATCCGCATTGTCGATGTCCGTAAACCCGTCCGGCACGTCCCAGCCTGCCCACGTATAGTTCGGCTCCACCGTAGCGGTTATGCCCACCTCTGTGTCGGCAAGGAACGCCTTGGCGTACTTGTCCGCGTCCGCATCTATATAGACGCTGTCCGTATTGATATTGTACGTGCTGATGCCCGTACCCGCCGTCAGGGTCAGCATAAAGTAGTCGAGCGTCATCGCCACATCGCCGCCGGCCGGAGGATGCTCCACCTTAATGCTCTTGCTCGTGTCCACGCCATTTATATAGATATCATAATCGCCGATTTCCACGCCGTCCGCCACATACACGCCCGTATTGCCGATATCCGGCAGCGGAATCGCATCGTCCAGATATGTGCCGCTGTCAGGCACTATCGCCGCCGCCTGCCCGCGCCACGCGCCGCCGTCCAAGGTCAACGTAACGCTCGCCTTATAGGTGTCCTCGGTCGCCGTCGCCCTAAGAGTTACGCTGAAGTCCGGCATATCTATTATGGCTTTTTGATCTTCCACATCATGGAAAGCAGGGAGTCCTTCCGCAACCCACTTGCTCCATGTATGGTTGGGCAACACCTCTGCGTTTATTTCTACCTTCTCGCCCTCAAAGTGTGGGCCGATGCCGGTCGCGGAGTTCGGCACGATGCCTGCGCCCTCAGTCGCATTCAGCATCCAGTAGTTCAGCTCCTCAGTATCATTGTCATCGTCGTTTATCACGATAACCACGTCTGTATCCACGCCGTCCGCAAGCACATGCCATACGCCGTTCACGACCCTGGCCGAAAACTTGCCCCTATCCCCCATTTCCAGTTCCATGCGATCCAGAGGGTCATCGCCTATCCCGTTCAGCAGCAGCGAGAACTCTACCGTGCCCAAGCCACCGCCCCTTTCGCCGTCCCACGGAGAGCCTAACAGATTGACATTAAGCGTCGCCTCCCACGTCGTCAGCGCGCCGCTCATCCCATACACCTCGCAGGTCACGTTCACCGGTCCTCTTACGCTGCGTATCACATAGAGGTTGAGTCCGGCCGTCCCATAGTCATCGTCGTCGATCCACGTATACGTGAAGTAGTCGAAGTCGTCGCCAATCGGCATCGCCCTGAACACTATGGAGCCGCCCTCAAGCACCGTGTCGCCGCTGTTCAGCTCCGTGAAATCGTCCACAGCGATGACGCCCTCATTCCTATACCTCGCCGTGCTGCCGTCCAAATTTATATCCTGGGCATCCTCATGCTTCACCCATGCGAACTCGACCGTATAATAATCGAGCACCGCATCGTTTTCGAGTTCGTAGCCGACAACAATAGTCCTGCCTGTGTCCTCGGTATAGATACCGCCCGTTTTGTCTATAAAGATGGCGAATTCGCCTGCGGGCACACTAGGCGCCGTATACACGCCCACATCGTTGATATCCTCCAGCTCGGCCACCACACGGCCACGGTCGGGGCCGTCAAGGATCTCCCTCAGCTCGGCTCTCAAGCCGATATACGGATCGGTATGCGAACCGCTGCCCAAACGCACCGTCACTTCTACGCCATACTTGTCCTCGGTCGCCGTCGCCGTAAGCTTGAGAGCGTAATCCGGCATCGTGATTGTGGTGTTTCGCTCGCTCACATCGCCAAATGTGGTCGGCTCTGCCGTCCACTTGCTCCATCTCCATTCGCTTGCCACCGTCGCGGATATCGCTATCCCCTCCTGGCCCTCAAAATACACGCCGCCGCCGCTCACAGACCCGATGCCTGGGCTCTCTGCCAACGTCAGCGTCCAGTAATCAAGCTCCGCTTCGGCGTCCCCGTCGATTATCCCTATCGTGACGCCCGTGGACACCGTGCCGTCATAGACTGTCCACTCGCCGGCACCCACTCTCGCCGTAAACTCGCCAGAGTCCACGCCGCCTGTCAAGGTCAGCGGCATATTGTCGCTTCCGACCTGACGCAGCGTGAACGACTTGCTATCGCCGTCCCACGGCTCGACGTCCTTGCTGACATTCACCGTCGCGGTATAGGCCTCCCGCTCGTCAAGCTCGATATACAGGTATTCCTCATTGGGCGAGAACGCCGACGAATTGTTGCTGAACGTGGACACGGTCGGCACGCCGATCGGCCGCTCGTTCGCGGCCTTGTTCTCCAAGTGCGCGAACACGCCGTTGACGGTGACGCTGCCGCCTCTGCCGTCCACGCCGTTGCCCATCGCAAGGCCGGGCTTGTCGCCTGAGCCTTTGTCGCCGCCTATGGCTACCACCTTGCCGCCCTCTATGGTTATCATGCCGCCGTGGGCATATTCTCCGCCGCCGATGCCTGTGCCGTATACGCCGGCTGTGGCCGTCACCGTACCGCTCTCTATGGTTATCGTGCCGCCTGCGCCATTGCGTCCGCCGCCGATGCCTGCGCTAAAATTGCCGCCATGCGCCACGACCTCCGCCTCGCCGCTTATTTCGATGCTGCCGCCTGCGGCTTGGTTGCCGCCGCCGATGGCCGCGGCCGATGGGCCGCCATGCGCCACAACCGACGCGTCGCCGCGTATTATGATGCGGCCGCCCATGCCGACGTTGCCGCCGCCGATGCCCGTGCCGCCGCTGCCGCCTGTGGCCGTCACCGTGCCGCCCTCTATGATTATCTCGCCGTTATTGCTGCCCGCGCCTCCGCCGATGCCTGCGGCATAATGGCTGCCTGTTGCCGTCACCGTGCCGCCCGATATGGTTATCGTGCCGACGCCGCCAGTGACCCCTCCGCCGATGCCTGCGCCAAACCCGCTACCATTGGCCGTCAGCGTGCCTGTGCCGTCTATGGCGAGCGTGGCGCCCACCGGGACTTGCAACCCCGCAAAGCCGTCGCCGGCCGTGAGCACGTTGTCGCCCACAAGCGTCAAGTTCACCTCCGCGCCCGCAATGTTGAATGCGCTAGCCATGAACGGGGGATTCACTATCTCCACGTTGTCGAGCTCTATATCCACGCCTGTCAACCCGTCACTGACCACAATGCGTCCTGTCTCGTAGCCAGGGCTGTTCATGCCCGTTGATATGCTGTAGTCGTGGTTCGCCGTGAGTATCGTAAGCACCTCGACAACGCCGCCGTCCGCGCCGGGTTCTTCGTCAAACTCATAGTCCGTGCCCTCGTCACCGCCGCTGACTATGAAGAAGCCTTCTCCATACGTCCTTGCGGTAAGCTCAAGCGGATAGTTCGGCATATCGATGCTCATTTCTTGCCAGGCAATATTTCCGAACATGCTTGGATCCGCCTCCCACTCGATCCAATCATAGCCATCCACCACCGTTGCGCTTATGTCCACGCTCGCGTCTTTAAGGATCGCCCTGGCGACACTGTCTTGGCTTTCGACCGTATGGGGGCTGTCCATCGGCATCTCTACCGACTCTATGCCTGGGTCGCTTCCGTCAAGCGTCAGCATAAAGTAGTCGAGCGTCTCCAGATTGGGCTCTCCATAGCCCACCTTGACTGTCCTGCCCGTGTACATATCGCCGGTGCCGATTCCGTCCCTATGTACAAAGATGGCAAACTCGCCCGGCTCCACGGGAATAGTGGTTATATACAGGCCTGGAGAGCCTGAGTCTTCGGCCGTCGTGTACGCGGCGCCCACGATGCCGCCGGAAAGCCTGGTGAGATCGACTTGCCGCCCTGTCCAGCCTGTGCCGTCAAGGTTCAGCTGCACGCTTGCGGGATACGGGGTGAACTTCGCCGTCGCCGTAAGGGTGAGCCTATACTTAGGCATTGTGATACTCGTTTCCTTTGCAGCCACATTGCCAAAACCGCTAGGGACAGCCGTCCACCCAGTCCACTCGCAGCCGTCCGCCACCACTGCGTCTATGTCTACCGTATCGCCGGCGAAGTAGACGTCGCCTCCGCTCACAGAGTCGATGCCCGTGCCACGCACCAGGTTCAGCGTATAATATTCTAGCAGCTCCTCGCTGACATATCTGTCGTCCACGGTGATTGTCTCGCCTGTGGGAAAAGCATTCTCAAGCGAGCCGCCGCTCCTGTTTACATAGATATCGTATGTGCCCTCCGATATATCGGCCACTGTACTATAGGCGCCGGGCATGCCCTCCCGCAGCCCTATCAAGTCGGTCTCAGGATCGCCACCTGGCGGCAGAAGCGCCACCGTCAGGGATTGCCAAGGTGCGTCGTCCCTGTTGACTGCCACCACCGCCGGGTGCATGGCGGGAGCGCCGTACGCCTCGACCGTGGACTTATGCGTCCCGATAGTCACCGTGGTGCTCGCGGCGTTCACATTATGCACGACAGCGCCTCCTGTGGACTCCCAGACAGTCCATAAGGCAAACTTATAGCCGTCCTCCGGCACTGCGGAGATCGGTATGCCCGTCTCTCCTTCGAGGTAGGCGCCGCTGCCGGTCACAGACTTTATGCCTTCGCCGCGCTCCACGGTCAGCGAATAATAATAGATCTCCATGTGGTCGGTCGGCGGGTTTGTATGATTGACTGCCAGGCTCCTGCCTGTGTTTTCGTTGTTCACATAGATGGCGTATGTGCCGGCATGCAACCCAGACCGCAGATATTGCCCGCCGCCTCTGTCGGTCATGGTATATCGCGTAGTGCCGCCATCCGCCGTCAGCTCCACAGTCTGCCCTGAGTATCCATTCATCCGCTCGTTAAGCCACAAATGCACCGCTGCCTCATAGGTCTTTTGCGTCGAGGTCGCCGCTATGCTCACTGGCGCGCCCCCTATGTTGACGGTGGTCTCTCTCGCCGTGGGGTTCGCGATGCCATTAAACGTAGACGGATCGGGATTCCATCTTGCGAAGTTGTACTCGTCGTTCATTTCCGCCGCTATCTCTATGCCCGAAGTCCCCGTAAGGAACGCCTTGGCTACGGTATTCGCAGTCGTGACATTACGTATGCTATGCGTCGATATTTCCACAGACTCCACACCCGTACCGCTCCCGTCGAGCGTCAGCATCCAGTAGTCGAGGGCAGCCGCGTTGAGCTCACCATAGCCCACCTTGACCGTCCTGCCCGTGTCCGTGGAATGGCCATCGTCCCCGTGTATAGAGATTCTGTACTCGTCCGGTATGGCATCGCCATCGCTTCTATACAGGCCTGGAGTGGGGGGATCGTTCACTGGCTCCATCACGTACCCTGCTGCCGTGTGAATCCCGAAAAGATAAACGTCCAGTCCGGTCCAGGCCACGCCGTCAAGTTTTACTGCCACGTCTACGGTATACTTGTCGAGCGTCGCTGTCGCATCAACAATAACTGGCGCGCCGGGGCTGCTCGGCATGGTAACCGTAGTGTTTTCCATGTTCGGATTGCTAATATCCACAAGGTAATGGGGTTCCCACTCTTTGAAGCTATAGCCGTTCTCTGGCACCGCCGAAACATCCGCCACATCGCCCTCAAAGTAGAGGTATGTCCCGCCGCCATCGCCGACGGCCTCAAGGAACGCCCCTGTAGCGGTAGCCGAGGCTATACCCTCGCCCGCCGCCAATGTCAACGTCCAGAAGTCTAGCACCGTCGGGGGGTCACCCGCGCCGACCATAATGGTCTTGCCCGTGTCCACCCCGCTCACATATATATTGTATGTGTCATTGGCAACCATGGAGCTGTAATTGCCGCCGTATTCGTCCGTCATTCTGGTGACAAATCTGCCTTCGCTGTACAGGTCTATATTCAGCCCCTCGGCCTCGTTGCCGCTGCCGTTTATGGTAGCTTTCACGCTTGCAGGGTTAAAGTCGTTTGTGCCTAGCACCTGACAGGCCACAAACACCTCCGAATTGACTGGATCCACCACTTGCACCTTGTCATTGTGGCTGCCGCCGATAGGCCCGATGTTCCAGAAGAATTGATAGTGGTCGAAATAAGTGTCGTTCTCATCGACTTCAAACACAAGCCTGACGCCGCCTTGCACCACACCGAATAATGGAACTGTACCGCTAGACGAGCCCATATAGTATGTTGCGGTCATCGTGGGGTGGAACTCTGGGCCGAGTCCTTGAGGTATCGCATAGAACGTGACCATATAATAATCTAGCATCGCTCTGTTCGCATTTTCAAGCCCTACCTCAATAATCACGCCGGTAGCAACAGGGGTCGCTATATTGATGTGGTCCACATAGACCTCGTATAGGCCTGGCGCCACATAGTCCGCAGACTTATACTCGCCCGTATCTATGCCAGTTTCGGTCAGCAAAATCCTATCGTCTGGATAGGTGCCGTCGGTAAGCATTATCGACACGCCATCAAGCCCGCTCCACGGGCCGCCGTCACCGCTGCCCCTGTTGAGGTTTACGCCCACTTCCACGATATAGCCGTCCTCCGTGGCCGCTGCCGTCACTTCCGCCTGCTCCGCTGCCATCTTGACCATCGTGCTCTCCAAGCTTGCATCGTCTATGGTCGTCGCACTGCTTCCGACCGTAAGCTCCCATCCGTCGAAGGTCCAGCCGAGCTCCACGTCCGCCTTTACGATCACGTCATCGCCCACACGGAACGCATCCCTATCCATTATGGACGGCGAGCCGATCTCCACGCTCTTGATGCCGTTGCTCGGCGTATCCGGCTTGACTGCAAGGCTCCAGTATTCGAGCGCCGTTGCCTCATCGGTGCCATCGGGATGCGTAATCTCAATTATATCGCCATCGCCCGTATAGGCTCTCTGCCCTATGCCCCTGCCGATATATATCCTGTATCTCCCGACAGGCACATCGTCCCTCTTATACACGCCAGGAGCGCTTTCCGTCAGCAGCAAGTACGCCGTGTCATCGGTGTCATCGGGCGTTATCTCGACCGTCAGGTCTTCCCACCTATCGTTGTCTATCGTCACTCCCACCAACACTTCATATGTGTACTCGGTCGCAGATGTCGTAAGCACGAGCGGCGCCGCCGGCATAAGTATCTCAGCCGATGCATCGCTCGCGGAAGTGCCGTTTATAAAGTCATCAAATCCGGCGGGCGCCGAAGCCCACTCGTCGAATCCGAAGCCAAACTCCGGCACAGCCCTTATCTTCACTTCTGCACCCTCAAGAAACACCTTTACCACATAGGTGGCGTCCGTGTAGATGCTCGCCGAGTCGATAACTACTTCGTCCACGCCCTCGCCGGCCTGCAGCGTCAGCGTAAAGTAGTCGAGCGTCCGCGCATTAGGTTCGCCGTACGCCACCGTCAGGAACTCGCCCGTGACCACAGCCGCTCCCGACCCCGGCCCGTCAGCGTCTATATATATGTAATACTCTCCGGGCGCCACGGGGTTCTCCGTTTCGTACACGCCCGTCGTGCCGTCCTCGACCAAGGCGATTACCGGCCCCACAGGGGAGCCAATATCTTCATCACGTAGCCTTATCGAGACCCCAAGGCCGTCCCACGCCGCGCTGTTCCTTGTCACGGTCACGCTCGCGTGATGGTTCGTCGGCACTGCATTCGCTTTGACCACGGCCGCCTGATTCCCCATAGTGACTACGGTGTTCGTGTCGCCATCATCCTCTACCGTGGCGTTTCCAGTTGTTACTGTCCACCCCGCAAAATCGTAGGCATCCTCGACGATGGCCCATATACCGGCTTTCTCGCCGGCAAAGAATGCATACTCGTCTTTTATCGTATCAGCGACTATTCCTATGTCGCTTACGCCGTCATCGCTGCCATCGACCGTCAGCGTCCAGTACGCCAGAGTCAGCGGTCCTGTGGAGCCGCCTACCCTTAATATCCGGCCTGTGTTCTTGCCCTCTACATATATGTCGTATACCCCGGCCTGTATCTCAGCCGATGATATATAGCCGTTGACCGGAAGCTCGCCCGATCCATCGTCAAAGTCATAATCATCCACATAGGTCAGCTTGATTGGCTCCGCCAGACTGGCGTTCCTAAGCTCCACGTCCAGCGTTTTCCACGCCGTCCCGTCCTTGTTCACCTTTACGATGGCATACTCGCCCGCCGCTTCATCGCCCGTCACCAAGCAGCTTACCTCGACCGCTTCGTTCACTTCGGGTATCGAGTACATGCCGCTCTCATGGCCCTCCACCGGCGGATCCGTGCCGACCGTCCAGAAATACCTATACACGATCCCTATCGGCCCTTGCGGTATGGCAGTAAACAGCAGCTCGTCGCCGCCCGCCACTATAGCCCCACTCTTTATCTCGTTGCCCCTGTACTCCGCCTTGATACTGGCGCCGGTCGCCTTGCTCGTCGGATCCCAAGCCACGCTGAAGTTGACCGTATAATACTCGACATCCGCACGGTTCGGCGGTGTAGTGGTTACATCTATATCCACGCCTGTATACGCAGCGCTGTCGCTGACATCGCCGTCGTACACACGCCATTCGCCCTCGTCCACCATGCCGACAAACGTGCCAAGGACAGACATGGTTAGCGGCACCACAGCCCCGCTTGGATTGTCCACAAGCGAGAACGACTTGCTTGTTTCGATTTCACCGGTACTGCCGCTCCATGGGAAGGTGTTCAGACTTACGCTCACGGATGCGTCTATATTGTACTCCAACCACTCTGGCATCTTTACCGTACGCCCGAACAGCCCTGGCAGATCGCCCTCTTTATACGTCCATCCGTCAATATTCCCCGGTCGCATCACCGACGGGAAGCCAGACGCCACATGGACGCTCGCCTTGCTTCTGTCCTCGCCATCCCTGCCATTATGCACCTTGTCCGCAGACACGTTCTTCGTAAAGCCGCCTTCCCAGTTCGTGGGCACGTTGTACCTTATATCCATCCCTTTGAAGCCCGCATTGCCCGAAAGGGTCGAGGCGGGGAAGTAGTCGCCCGCCACACGCCCCAAAGCGGTATTGTAGTTCGGATGTATAAGCACATTCTCGTTCAGCGCTATATTGCCGCTGACCACGCCTTCCGAGCCTATCGTCCCTACTATTCCGCCCGCCCTCGCGCTCATGGAGCCGGAGGTGGTCGTCCGCACAGAGCCCGTCGAGTAGTTGCCCGTTATTATAACGGCGCCTGCGTTGCCTACTATGCCGCCCGCATATTCCACGGCGATGATGTCCGCGAGCGAGTAGCTATTCTTCACCGTGGCAGGCGGGCCATTGGTCACACTGATATCAGCGCCTGCATAGCCCACAATGCCGCCGATGCTATAGCCGGACGAGCCGCTGCCGCTGCCCGTTATCGTCCCTGTGGTATAGCAATTCTCGATGGTGCCGCCATCCACTCGGCCTACTATGCCGCCGGAGCTGCCGGCGCTGTTGACATTCGCATTCACCACGCCGAGGTTTTTCACCGTGCCTGTCTGGATATACCCGAACACGCCCCTATACCCGAAATATTGTGTGGAAAGCCCCTCTATCTCCTTGCCCCTGCCGTTGAAAGTCCCTCTGAACCTTGTGGTGGAGTTCGTATAATAGGAATCGCTTATGGGCAGCCAGCCGTTGCCACCGTTCCAGGTGGGGTCGCTGATCCCGTACGGCTCCAAATCTATATGGTCCATCATAAGTATGGTCTTGCCTGCGAAGTTGAAGCGTGACGTGCCGGTTTCGCTGATGGAAACCTCCACGCCGCCGCCCCCCATCGTAATATAATAGTAGCCGTTCACTATCCACGCAAGCCCCGCGAGCTCGTCCGCCGTCCATATCTCGTAGTTGTCGCCGTTCTGCCTGTTTGCGTCTATATACCATTGTATGTCGGGCGTGCCTGTGGGCGTTATACGCAGATGCGCCGGCATCCGTACGGTCTGCCCGAACAGCCCCGGCAGGTCTGCCACGGCCCATGTCCAAATGACTGATGGCACAACCATCAAGAACTCGTAAGCGTCCTCCGCCCGCAGCTCTAGCTTGCTCACGTTCTCGCCGTCCGACTTGTCGTGCCCTATATCCGTCGGGGTCTTGGGGGTGTTGCCGCCGGACCTATATCCAAGCCGCATCCCTTCAAACGCCTTGTTGCCGCTTAGCGATTGGTTGTTGCCGCCGCCTACCACACGCCCGATATTGTCGGCGTTCGTGCCGCTCGTCAGCACGGCGATATTCAGCGCCATGGAATCTTTTATCTCCGTGCCCGATGCCGCGTAGCCCGCGATGCCGCCGGCGTACATATTCGATGGGTCGTTGCCGGTGGCCTCCACCCTGCCCGTGGCATAGGTGTTCAGCACCTTGCTTGCGCTAGTCATATAGCCAACGATACCGCCTGCGTAGCTGCGGCTCGTCACATCGGCCATGGTGTAGCTGTTTTGCACCGTGGACGAGCTTCCGAGGCCGCCTACGATGCCGCCGACCTCTGAGCCCCCGCCCCGCACGATCCCCGTCACATAGCACTCGTCTATAAGCGCCGAGCTTTCAGCGTAGCCGACGATGCCGCCGACGTAGTTGTAGCCGTTTATATACGCATCCTCGACGCTGAGGTTTTTCACCGTGCCGCCGTAGATATGCCCAAACAGCCCTGCCCGACTGAGCGAATTGTCGTTTATATAAAGCCCTGTGAGCTTGTGGGTCTGTCCTGCCACGTTGCCGCTGCCGTCAAATGTCCCTCTGAAGTCCGTCTCGTACGCCCTGCCTATCGGCACCCAACCCTTTTCGTCGTTCCAATATTCATACGTCCCGTAGCGCTCCAGGTCTATATCGTTCATCATATAGATGGTCTCGCCGTCGAAGTCATGCTTAGGCACGTCGACCCCATCCCAGTCCACGGCCGTGCCGTTTACGATGGCGGCAAGCCCCGCGAGCTCGTGCGCCGTCCGTATATAATACGGGTCGTTGCCGTCAAGATACCAGTCTATATCTATGGTGCTCTGCGTGCCCCTCACGATCACTTGCACGTCGGTCTTTGCGTTAACCGGATTTACGGTATGGGTCGGGCTGTCGCTGCCTGGGACTGGAACAGGCCCGCTGCCGGTGTCCACGCTCCAGTCATATTCATGTGGCGGCTGCCCGCCGGGCGTCACGGTAAGGGCAAGCGTCCCTCCGCCAAGCACCACCGTCCCTGTGCTTATGGACGTTCCGTTGTAGGTAGCCGTTATCTCGCTCCCTGCCGCGCTGCCGCCGTTCACCCAGTCATATGTGACCGTATAATAATCCACCGTAGCCGCAGCCGCGTCGCCGTTTATAACGAGGGTACGGTTTGTGTCCGTGGAAGTCGGAATCATATTTGTGAATATAAGATAAGTGTCGTCGGGCACAGACGCTGTGTATACGCCGTCAGCTGTGTGCCCCATGGTGGTGAATACCCACGGTGTATCTACGGTGCGTAGCTGCACTATCCGCCCTGCCTGCCCTATGCCGTCCAGATTTACTGTCACGCTCGCCGTATACAGGGCCGGTGACGTGCCGTTCACGGTAGCGACCACCACGGTCGTGCCGTCCACGAAGCTTACCGTGTATTCGGGATCGTCCTCGTCGTGCATATCGTCCGGTATGCCGTTTACGCTCCACGCATAAGTATAGTCCGTATGGTCTGGGCCCTCGACGCCGTAGACCTCAAGCTCCAGATCGCCGCCGCTAAGGACTATATCCCCGCTTGTGATAGGCGTGTCGTTGTACTTGGCGCTTATGCTTGCCTTGTCCGTCAGCCCTGCGGGTGCCACGCTGAACTCTATCGTATAGTAATCCAGGGCGGCGGTATTCCCCACCGAGGAAGTAATGGTGATTTCCACGCCCGTGGCCGTGCCCACGCCCGTGCCCGTGCTTGTGTCGTAAACTTCCCACGTTCCCTCTGATGCCATGCCGGTAAACACGCCCGTCGAAGTCATTGTAAGCGGCACTGTGGCGCCGCCGTCCGCCGGCACGAGGGTGTATGTCTTTGCGACATTCTCGGAAACGCCGTTCCACGGCTGATCGTCCAGATTTACATTTACCGTCACCGGTATATCAAACTTCAACCACTCAGGCATCGGCACAGTCTTTCCAAACAGCCCCGGCAAATCGCCCTCTTTGTGCGCCCAAGGCGGATCCTGCAAAAACGCGTTCTGGAAGCCTGCGTACGTATGGAGCCTCGCCTTGCTCTGCCCCTCCCCGTCCTTGCCGCTGTCACTGGTGTCAAGGGGGTCCTTGACGATGCCGCCGGTGCCGTCCGCTCCGGCGTTACGCCTTATATACATCCTGTCAAACGCCCTGTTTCCGGATATGACCGTCCCAGGGCCTGCGTACACATACCCTATCACGCGACCTAGCTCGTCGCTATCGTTGGGGCGTATTACCACGCTCTCGTTCAGCGCTATATTGCCGATGACGGTCGAGCTTGAAATGGCCGCCCCCACTATGCCGCCTGCCCTTCCGATGGCGCTTGGGCTTGTCGCGAACACCTTGCCCGTGGCGTAGCTGTCCCTCACCACGGAGTTATCGGACGCCTGCCCAACCACGCCGCCCACATAATTCACGCCAGTGACGTCGGCAAGGGAATAGCAGTCTTTCACCGTGCCAGGGCTTGTGGCGGCGTAACCCAGATTGCCCACTATGCCGCCTACATTGTAGCCCTGGCTGGACATGGTCCCTGAGCCGGTGACTTTGCCCGTCACATAGCAGCTCTCGACCGTGCTCCAGTTCGCATAGGCCACAATACCGCCGATATAGCTCCTCCCTGATATATTCACGTCCACGGCAGCGACATTCCTGATTGTGGCCCTTCTCACATGGCCAAACAGCCCTTTGTAGCTGTTGTCCGATACGCTGTACAGGCCTGTTATCTCCTTGCCCCCGCCGTCAAAAGTCCCTGCGAACTTCAACGAGTCGCTCGTTACCATCGAGTTCTCGCTTATAGGCAGCCAGCCTACGCCGTTGTTGTAGATGCCGGCGTTCTCGCCGTAGAGCCCAAGGTCTATATGGTCCATCAGCTTTACAAGCTTGTCGGCGAAATTTGTCCGTACAGTGCCGCTTGGAAGCGGCACGGAAGTCCAATTATCGTCAACGCCAGTGTAGTAGCCGTTGTTTACAAGCGCCGCAAAGCCCGCAAGCTCGTCCGCCGACCATATCTCGTACACAGGCGCTGCCGTGCCTGCGTCTATATACCATTTGTAATCTGGCGTGCCCGTGGACGGCGCTTTCAGATGCGCCGGCATCCGCACGGTCTGACCGAACAGCCCAGGCAGGTCTGGTTCCGCGTAGGTCCACGCGCCTGTACGTAGCTGCGTCGTATAGCCTGCGGCCGCCCGTAGCTCCTGCATGCTCGTGCCCAGGCCGTCCTTGGTGGTGGGTCCGTTGTTTATGGGCTTTTCGGACGCGCCGGACGGGCCGTAAAACACGCCCATCTCGCCAAACGCCCTGTTGTTTGTAAGGGTGGCGTCGCCGCCGCCTATCACCCGCCCGACATTGACGCCTGTGGTGAAGGTGGTTATCACGCTCCGGTTAAGCGCCATGGAGTTTTCCACATGCGTGCCGCTTCCGGCATAGCCCACAAGTCCGCCGGCCATTTCTGATGCCGTCGCTTCCACTATGCCCGTGGCGTAGCTGTTCTGCACACTGCCGCCCCCCGTCATCATGCCCACAAGGCCACCTACATAGCTTGTGCCAAGGACATCCGCCATGGAGTAGCTGTCTTTCACCACGTTCGGGCCAAAAACGGTGCCGACTAGCCCGCCTGCGTTCGACCTGCCGGTCACGCTGCCGGTGCTATAACATTGCTCGATAGTGCTTCCGTTGCCGTTCGTTCCGTACGCCATGCCGGCGATAATGCCGATCCAGTCACTTGCGATGATGTCTGCGTCCACCACGCCGAGGTTTTTCACTGTGGCGCCGTCTAGATAGCCGAACAGCCCTGCGTAATTGAGCGTGGTGTCGTTTATATACAATCCCGTTATGGTATGGCCCTGCCCGTCGAACGTCCCGCTGAAAGGGTCGGTCGTGTCATAGCTCAAGCTCCTGCCTATCGGCAGCCAGCCCTTGCCGTCGTTAAATGCGGCCGTGGCGTAGTAGGCCAGGTCTATATCTGCGGCGAGCTTCACCGTCTTGCCTAGGAAATTGTCTTGGGCTATGGGGTTCCCTTCGCTGTCCTCGGCCTCGCCGTTCACTATCCACGCAAAGCCGGCCAGCTCGGCCGCCGTGTAGATATATAGCTCGTTCTTAGTGGGGTCGTACCAGCTCGTGTCTTGCACCCATACGAAGCGAAGATGGGTCGGCATGGGAAGCGGCTCGTTCACAAGGTTTGGAAGATTTAAGTTGCGATAGAACCAGGGCGTGGACGTGGTTCCGCCGTCCGGCGGCCCCTGCATGATCGAGGGGAAGCCGCTTGCGCTACGAAGCTCCCATGCGTTTTTGCCAAGGCCGTGAACGCCAGTGGCGATGGCCCCGCCTGTGCCCTCTGTGATTGAGACGGGCGAGCCGCCTGCGGTGATTTCCATGCCTGAGAATGCGTGGTTGCCTGACAGGCCAGCTGAAGCAGAGCCGGCAACACGGCCTGCGGTCGACACGCTCGCCGTAACGCTTTTATTCAGCGCCGCATTGTTTTCCACGGTACTGCTGTATACCGTGCCCACCACACCGCCTACAGTGCTCCCGCCTGACACAGAGCCCACGGAATAGTTGCCTGCCACCTGTGAAGTGGATGAAATTACGCCGACCACGCCGCCTATATCCTGCGAGCCGGCAGAGCCCGCCGTATACGCTCCCGCAGGGCCGGACACATCGCTGCGTGAATAGGAGTTTTCGATAGTGGAGCTTTGAATCTGCCCGACCACGCCTCCTATGTTCTGCGAGCCGGCACGTCCTTTTACCTCGCCCTCGGAATGGCTGCGTGTCACGATTGAGCCGGTATTCGCCCGGCCTGCCACACCGCCTATATTCTGCAAGCCTTCCACCGTGCCCGCAAAGAAACTTCTCTCTATCGCGACACCACTCCCCGTCACAAGGCCCACAATCCCGCCAACATTATCGTGCGCGGTGACAGAGCCCTGCACGCCAAGGCTCTCCACCTTGCCGCCGGTTACATAGCCGAACAGACCGGCGTTGTCGAGCGAGCTATTGTTTATATACAAGCCCGTTATTACTTTGTCATTGCCGTTGAACGTGCCTCTGAACGATTCGCCGACGGATATGCCGATGGGTATCCAGCCCTGGCCGCTGTTCCAAGTGCCCACGCCTTCCCCGTAGTTGCTGAGGTCTATATCGGCCATCAAAGTGATGGTCTTGCCGTTGAAACTATCGAGCAGAATATGTGTGGGGTCATCGGGGTGAGTAGCCGTGTCGTTCACTATCTGAGCTAGGCCGGCCAAATCGTCCGCCGTCTGTATCTCAAATGTACCGCTGGTGGGTCCTGACACGCCGCCATTGTCCACGTACCAGCGGAGATTTGGCGTGCCCGTTTCGGAAAGCGGGGCGAGCGAGCCGCCGGACATGGCGGTGAGCCCGCCCTCGACGTCGAGGTCGAGGTCAAGGTCAAGACCTTCGTCGGTGTCACCCTCGGGGTCACCAAGGTCAGTGCCATCGCCACCCTCAGGGTCGGCGCCATCACCGCTGGGGTCACCGCCGGTGCCGTCACCATTGGACACATCGCCGCCCGCACCTTCACTTCCGCCGGTGCCGCCGTCGATGCCATCGCCCGTTTCTTCTCCTTCAGACGCAGCACCCGCCGCGCCGTCCAAGGGTATCTGTTCGGCCTCGCCCAAGACGCCGCCAGACCCGTACGTGTCCGCTGCGGTCGCCGAAAGCGGCGTCATCGTGAACACCAGCGCCAGTGTCAGCGCCCACGCCACAATTCTGTAAACTGCCCTGCCCTTTGAACTCGTCTTCGCTTCCATTACCATTCTCCTCTATAACACCGTTTGCCACATCAAAAATACACACAAAACACAGTGCCCAACCTTTCGGCAGGCACCACAACAACAACTATTCATCTCAACTTGCTATTGTATAAAACCATTCTCCTCAAATTGCACATTACAAACATATTTTAAAGCAATTACATCACGGTTACAACAAAAAACCACAAGAAACTCCCTTCCAATTTTCCCCTGTTGACATATTTTGTAATAAATGATATTGTATGGCATTGGCTGCTATTTTGCAGAGAAAGGAGGCATTTATGACCCTACTGTTTCTGCTCTCGCTCGCAGCGAGTGTCCTGGCAAATTTTGCGTACGATTGCTTTCGCAAATGGCTAGACCGAGAGAGGTAAGCAACGCCAATTAGCCTAATGAGAAAACCACGGGGTAAGCTCCCGTGGTTTTCTCGTTTTGCACCTATGACCCATTTTGTCAACTTTCGTTGATATACCGATTGTCCCACACTCTTTATTGGCTGTCAATACCCAATTTTTTCCTATTGACATATTTTGTAATAAATGATACTGTATGGCATTGGCTATTGCTCTTACGTGGAAGAAAGGAGGGAACCATGCCGTTACTTTTTTTCTTCTCGGTCGCAGCGAGTGTCCTGGCAAACTTTGCGTACGATTGTCTTCGCAAATGGCTAGACCGAGAGAAGTAAGCAACGCCAATTAGCCCAATGAGAAACCACGGGGTAAGCACCCGTGGTTTTCTCGTTTTAGAACCATGCCGTCTTACGTCAACTTTCGTTGATATACCGATTGTCCCACACTCTTTATTGACTGTCAATACCCAATTTTTACCAACGCGACAAGGTGTCTCCAGAATTTGCCTACTGACATTATTTGTAATATATGATATCTTGTGGCATCGGTTAACTCCATCGTAAAGGAAGGAGGGTTCTATGCTTATACAGCTAGTTCTTACCGTCGTAGCGGGTGTAGGCGCAAATCTCTTGAGCGACCTCATTCGCAAGTGGCTTGACGGAAAGAAGTAAGGAAACCGAGAAGCACAAATGAGAAACCACGGGGCACAATCCCGTGGTTTTCTCGTTTTGGTTCTATGCTCACCATCGTCAACTTTCGTTGATACAGCAATTGTCCCACACTCTTTATTGGCTGTCAATACCCAATTTTTCCCAATGCAATCCGTGCTTGTCAAAAAACTTGCCGCACCCCTGCTTTTTTCTGGTATGTGCGTCAGCCTTTGCTGCTAGATAAGCGTCTTGGCGACTTCCGCAGCGCCGGACGCGTCCTCGCTGTAGCCGTCCGCGCCGATCTCCTTCGCAAACGCCTCGGTGATGGGGGCGCCGCCGATGATGACCTTCACATTGCCGCGGACACCAGCGTCCTCAAGCGCCTTGATGACATCGCCCTGCGCGGCCATGGTGGTCGTGAGCAGCGCGGAAAGCGCAAGCACTTCGGGCTTGTGCTCGTTCACGGCGTCGACGATCTTCGCCGCCGGCACGTCCGTGCCAAGGTCGATGACCTCAAACCCTGCACCCTCAAGCATAAGCTTGACAAGGTTCTTGCCGATGTCGTGCAGGTCGCCGGCGACCGTCGCAAGCACGACTTTGCCGACCGACTTGACATCCATGTCGACCAGCTTCGCCTTCATCGTCTCCGTGCCCATGTTCAGCGCACGCGCCGCGATAAGCACTTCGGGTACGAACACTTCGTTGTTCTTGAACCTGACGCCGAGCTCGCCCATGCCTTTAAGGAGCCCTTCGTCGAGAATCTGCTGCGGCCCGATGCCCTCGTCCAACGCCTGCGTTACGAGGTCTGCGACTTCCTGGGCTTTGCCCTTCTGCACTAGTTCTGCAATGTTTGCCAATACGCTCATCTTTTTTCCTCCATTTTTCTATTCAGGTGTGATTCAAACTACAATAATGCGAATAATTGAATAATAATTGATGCAATCGTGCATTGCTTGTATTGCCGGTCTTGTTTTGGGTAGTTTTTTACTATCTTTCCTGAAACCATTGCAAATTTTTACTAGCGGCGTATAATCAATCTTATGGGACACGAATTTGACACCTTCAAGCATTTTTCGACGTTGACCGGAGTAGGCGTGCAAGTGATCGCGCTTGACGGCACGCCGTTGTACGAAACCGAGCCGTATATAGCTTTCAAGCAGACGCTGGCCTGGCTCGACCGTTTCGTCGACGGCGGCCTCGAAGCGCAGACGACGGCTTCCGTCGTTTCGGGGGCGATGCAGTCTTACCGCTTCGGCGGGCGGTTTTTCTTCTACTCGCCCATAGGCCTGTTCCATTTTGCGTCCCCCATCGTCACAAACGGCCGGCACTCGGTAACGGCGGTGGGCGGCCCCATACTTATGCTCCCGCTCGAAGAATATATCTCCTTCGACCTTGAGGGCAAGCTGCCGGAGGGCTTTGACCGCGGCGAACTTGCGCAAAAGCTGAGCGCGATTCCCGTATTCACCCCCGACGTCGCCAACACGCTCGCCGAGCAATTGTTGATCAACGTGAAGCATCTGTCAGATCCCAGCTACCTCGGCATAGCGGACGAAGAGGGACGCCACAGCGAATATCTGCTCGCATGGTTTTCCGGCATCCCATCGTCATATGAAGCCATCCTCAACCTTGCCGCCGAACAGCAGCGCGAAAAAGCCGCGAAAAAGCACGAGCGGGTGATAGATGCCGTCAAGAAATATATAGAGCAGAATTATTCAGGCAAGATCACGCTCGACGACGTCGCGAGGAACGTATACCTCAGCCCTTCATATCTGTCAAAGATAATCAAGCTGCGCACCGACCAAAGCTTCCGCCACCTCGTCAATATGACGCGCATCACCGAGGCCGTACGGCTGCTAGAGCACACGGACAAAAGCCTGTCGGAAATCGCTTTCCAGACGGGCTTTGAAGACCACAGCTATTTTACGAAAGTTTTCAAGCGCCACACAAAGATGAACCCCAGCGAATACCGCCGCAAGCACCGCTCATAGCATCCTGATCGGTTTTTGGAAGATGTTCTTCTCCGGCTCTGCGGGAAGCTCGATCGGGTAGTCGCCCGTGAAGCACGCCTTGCAGACCGGGCAGCCCGCTTCCTCCAATATGCCGGAAAGAGCCTCGTGCGACAGGAACGCAAGCGAATCGGCGCCGACCAGCCTGGCCAGCTCCTCCTCCGTCCTGTTGACTGCAATCAGCACATCCTGCCCCGGTATGCCCGTGCCGAAATAGCACGTGTGGCGGAACGGCGGCGCGCTCGACATAAGGTGCACCTCAGTGGCGCCTGCGTCGCGCAGCGCCGAGACTATGCGGGCGGACGTGGTGCCGCGCACTATGCTGTCGTCGACAAGTATGACGCGCTTGCCCTTCACGTTTGCGGACATGGGGTTGAGTTTCAGGCGCACCTCATGCTCGCGCCTGCCCTGCGTCGGCTGGATGAAAGTCCGGCCTATATATTTGTTCTTGACAAGGCCTAGCGTGTTCGGAAGGCCGGACTCCTCGGCGTACCCGCGTGCCGCAGACCGCCCCGAATCTGGCACCCCGACGACGATGTCGGCAGACACGCCGCTGTTCTCCCTGGCAAGCGCCCTGCCCATTTCGCGCCTTGACCAGTCTACGCCGACGCCGTTTATGATGCTGTCAGGCCGCGCAAAATAAATGTACTCAAACGAGCAGACCGACTTGTTGACAGGCAGCCCTGAGTCTATGGACGTAAGCTTTCCGTCCTCCACGACGACCATCTCGCCCGGCTCCACATCGCGCAAGAACACGCCCCCCACGGCGTCGATCGCGCAAGTCTCCGACGCAAAGACATACGCGTCGTCAAGCATTCCGATTGACAGAGGCCGGAAGCCGTTTGGGTCGCGCGCCGCGATAAGCTTGCGCGGACTCATGGCGAGAAGCGAATATGCCCCTTTGATTCGCCCCATAGTCTTCAGCGCCGCTTCCTCTATGGAATCGCTGCCGATGCGTTCGCGCACCATGGTATAGGCGATTATCTCGCTATGGCCTGTGCCGTGAAACACGCCGCCCGCCATCTCGATCTCCTCGCGCAAGGCGCCCGCGTTCACAAGCTTGCCGTTGTACGCTATCGCAAGGTTGCCCTTCATATGGCTGATGGCGACCGGCTGCGCATTCTCGGCATTCAGGTCGCCGTCGCCGCCATAACGCACATGGCCTATGGCCGACGTGCCTTTAAGCCTCTGCAAGCTCTTTTCATCAAAAACGTCTGTGAGCAGCCCCGGCCCTTTGCGGCAGGAAATCACACCGGCATCGTTTACCGCGATACCGCAGCTCTCCTGTCCCCTGTGCTGAAGCGCAAACAGCCCTATATAGGTGCTGACAGCCACATCCTGCGCCCCTGCAATCCCAAAGACGCCGCACTCCTCATTTAAAGAACGCATGTTCGACATTATAATCTCTCCGTATCGTGTTTCCTGCTATTGACCGTACTTCCTGTCCATGGCCGCCTGCGTGAACTCGCGGAAAAGCGGATGGGCGCGGTTTGGCCTGCTCTTGAACTCCGGCTGGTATTGGACGCCAACGAAAAACTTGTTCTTGGGCAGCTCCACGGCCTCAACAAGGGCATCGTCAGGCGACACCCCCGCTATCACCATCCCCGCCTTCTCGATGCTGTCGCGATAGTCGTTGTTGAACTCATAGCGGTGCCTGTGCCGCTCGCTTATGCTGTCCGTGCCGTAAGCCGCCTCGACCATGGTGCCTTCCTTCAGCACGCAGGGGTAGGCGCCGAGGCGCATGGTACCACCCCTCGCGACATCGTCTTTGCCGTGCACCAAGTGGACGATAGGGTACGACGACTCAGGATCGAACTCTGTGGAGTTGGCCGCCCCATGCCCTAACACATTTCTCGCAAACTCTATCACGCCCACCTGCATGCCAAGGCCGATGCCGAAGTACGGCACATCGTTTTCGCGTGCATGGCGGCAGGCCTCGACCATCCCTTGGACGCCGCGTTCGCCGAACCCGCCCGGCACTATTACCCCATCGACGCCACTAAGAATTTCGGCCGCATTTTGGTGGTCTATCGTCTCGGAGTCGATCCATTCGATCTTGACCTTCGCGCCGACTTCATAACCGGCGTGGTAAAGCCCCTGAGCCACTGAGTAATATGCGTCGTGCAGCTTCGTATACTTCCCGACGAGACCGATGGTCAGCTCCTTGTCGCGCTTCGCGACGCGCTCAAGCATCGCTTCCCACTCCGACATATCCGGCTTTCTGTCTTCAATATTGAGGTGGTTCAACACGATTTCGCAGAATTTCTGCTTCTCGAACATAAGCGGTGTCTCATAAAGCTGCAAGGTGTTCAGCCCCTCGATGACGCTGTCCTCCCTGACATTGCAGAACAGCGCGATCTTGCGCTTGATGTCGTCCCCGACATGGCCTTCCGAGCGAATGACTATGACGTCCGGGAATATGCCGAGGGACTGGAGCTCTTTGACGGAGTGCTGCGTCGGCTTGCTCTTGAATTCGTTCGACGAGCGGAGGTACGGCACAAGCGTCACATGGATGAAAATGCTGTTTCCATGGCCGACTTCGGCGTGTATCTGCCGTACGGCCTCAAGGAAAGGCAGGCTTTCTATGTCGCCCGTGGTGCCGCCTATCTCCGTGATGACGACGTCCGCGCCGCCCGTCCGCGCCGCTGTGTATATGAAATGCTTTATCTCGTCCGTGATATGCGGTATCACCTGCACGGTCTTGCCCAGGTACTCGCCGTTGCGCTCTTTCTGGAGGACGTTCCAATAGACCTTGCCGGAAGACATGGTCGAATATTTATTCAAGTCTTCGTCTATGAAACGCTCGTAGTGCCCAAGGTCGAGATCCGTTTCCGCGCCGTCCTCCGTCACAAAAACCTCGCCGTGCTCTATGGGGTTCATTCTGCCGGGGTCGATGTTGATATACGGGTCCAGTTTCTGCGCCGTGACTTTCAGCCCGCAGTCCTTGAGCAACCGTCCGAGCGCCGAGGCCGTCACGCCTTTGCCTATGCCCGAAACGACACCGCCTGTTACAAACACATACTTTGCCATTCTTTGCTTTTACCTCCCTGACAAGGAAAGAAACCGAGCCTGCAAGCAGGCCGGTTTCTTTGATTGTTCACGATTTGAGTCTGTACGGTTTCATTCTTTTATTATACAGAATGAAACACCCACGTCAACTGCATATGGCTACATCATGCCTCCCATGCCGCCCATGCCGCCCATACCGCCGCCGCCCGGCATCATCGGCGCGTCCTCCTTGAACTCCACGACGCACGACTCCGTGGTCAAAAGCATCGAAGCGACGCTCGCAGCGTTCTGCAGAGCGTAGCGCGCGACCTTGAGCGGGTCTACGATGCCGGCTTTTATCATGTCTTCGTAGTCTTCGGTAGCCGCATTGAAGCCGACGCCCTTCTTCGCTTCCTTCACCTTTGCGACCACGACGCTGCCCTCAAGGCCTGCGTTCTCTGCGATCTGGCGCACAGGCTCCTCAAGCGCGCGCTCGATGATGGCCGCGCCCGTCTTCTCGTCGCCGGAGAGTGTCGTCACGAACTTGGACACAGCCGGAAGCGCGCTGACAAATGCGACGCCGCCGCCGGACACGATGCCTTCCTCGACCGCTGCCTTGGTGGAGTTGAGGGCGTCTTCCATGCGGAGCTTCTTCTCCTTGAGCTCGGTCTCGGAAGCCGCGCCGACCTTGATGACCGCCACGCCGCCCGAAAGCTTCGCCAAACGCTCCTGAAGCTTTTCGCGGTCGAAGTCCGAAGTCGTGACATCGATCTGGTTCTTGATGGCGCCGACGCGCGCGTTGATGTCCTTCTTCGCCCCTGCGCCGCCGATGATGGTCGTGTTCTCCTTGTCGATCTTGACCGTCACGGCCTTGCCGAGCATATCTATCGTGGCTTCCTTGAGGTCGTAGCCGACTTCTTCGGAAATAACGGTGCCGCCCGTCAGCACGGCGATGTCCTCCATCATGGCCTTGCGGCGGTCGCCGAAGCCCGGGGACTTGACCGCGACGCAGTCGAAAGTGCCCTTGAGCTTGTTTACTATGATGGTCGTAAGGGCCTCGCCCTCGATGTCCTCCGCTATGATGAGGAGCTTGCGGCCTTGCTGCACCACCTGCTCGAGCAGCGGCAGTATCTCCTGGATGTTCGCAAGCTTCTTGTCCGTAAGCAGGATAAGCGGGTTTTCCAGGACGGCTTCCATCTTCTCTGTGTCGGTGACCATGTAGGCTGAGATATAGCCGCGGTCAAACTGCATACCCTCCACGACCTCGAGCGCCGTGTCCGTGGACTTGCTCTCCTCGACCGTGATGACGCCATCCTTGCCGACCTTTTCCATCGCCTCCGAGATAAGGCGACCGATCTCCTCGTCGCCGGACGATACCGCGCCGACCTGCGCGATCTTCTCGGGGGTATCTACCTTGCTCGCGCTCTTCTTGAGTTCGCTGACTGCCACGTCCGTGGCGCCCTGGATGCCGCGCTTCAGCACCATGGGGTTCGCGCCTGCCGCGACGTTCTTGAAGCCTTCTGTCACGATAATCTGCGTGAGCAGGGTCGCTGTCGTGGTGCCGTCGCCTGCGACGTCGTTGGTCTTGGTCGCGACTTCCTTCACGAGCTGGGCGCCCATGTTCTCGTATGCGTCCTCAAGCTCGATCTCCTTCGCAATGGTCACGCCGTCGTTCGTGATAAGCGGCGAGCCGTACTTCTTGTCAAGCAACACGTTCCTGCCCTTGGGGCCGAGCGTTATCTTGACGGTGTTGGCGAGCTGGTCCACGCCCGCCTGCAACTTCCTTCTTGCTTCTTCTCCAAAATTGATTTCTTTTGCCATTTTTACACTCCTTTAATGAAACTGTGCCACGACTACGCTACGGTCGCGTAGATGTCGCTCTGCCTGACGAGTTTGTACTCCTCATTCTTGTACTTTAGCTCCATGCCGCCATACTGACCGAAAATAACCTTGTCGCCCTTCTTGACGACCATTTTGACTTCGTCGGTCCCCGGACCCACGGCAAGCACTTCCGCTATCTGCGGCTGCTCCTTTGCCTGGCTCGGAAGCACGATGCCGCTCGCGGTCTTTTCCTCGGCCTCGATGCGCTTGATAAGCACGTAGTCATTGATTGGTTTGATTCCCACACTCATCTTTGAAAACTCCTTTCGATAATCTGTGGTGACGCCGCTAAGGCGTCCCTGCTGTTGTTAGCACTCTTATTCGGTGAGTGCCAAATACGATTTTACCTGTTTCGTGTTTTTTGTCAATAGATAATTCGTCATTTTATTGCTTTTTCATCATTATTTTTCACAAAAGATTTGTTATACTGTTCTCAAAGGAGAGGCTGATGTTTTTTGACATATTGATTTTGGTCATAATAGTGGTGTGCGCCGTTTTCGGATTTCGGAACGGGTTCCTTATATCCCTTTCGCGAATCGGCGGGTGGATCGGCGCCCTTGTGATCGCCTTCTTCTTCCGCGAGCAGGTCAGCGACTGGCTGATCGAGAATACGGAAACTTATACGCGGACGCAGGAGCGCATCAGCAATGTCTGCCAAACCTTTGTCGAAAACTACGTGGGCTACGGCGACCCGAGCGGCGGGGCGGGCGGCTTCAGCGTCACGCTTGGCAGGGTGGGCGACGCGCTGGCCACGGCGGCGGCGGAGCAGATCATGACGCACCTATGGACTGTCATCGTCTTCGTCGGCATAGTCCTCGGCATCAAGCTTATCCTCTTCGTGCTGACGTTGCTCCTTTCAAAGAAGTTCCATAGCGGCATGCTTGGCGGCATAGACGGCGTTGCAGGCCTGCTTTTCGGGCTGTTCCAGGCCATCGCCTGCATCCTTGTCATTTTCGCCCTTATCCTGCCGCTCTCATACACGGTCAGCGCAGACCTGCACGATGACATAGAACGCTCGATGAACGAATCCATCGTCGCAAAACTCATATACGACAACAACCCGCTGCTCGACCTTATCGACGGATTCTTGCCGACCGGGCTCACGCCCGACAAGTGGCTCGATCCAAACAATTATGAAAATGTGCTAAGGAGTGGCGATGGGCCGTAAAAACCTATATAATGCATATTTGGTGCGTAGTTGACGCGCCTCCGTAGCTCAGGGGATAGAGCGTCGGTTTCCTAAACCGTGCGTCGGATGTTCGAATCATCTCGGAGGTGCCAATAAAAAAAAGTCCCGCAAGCGGGACTTTTTTATTTTTATCGGGCTGGAAACATCCTTGTTCCTACTCTGAGTCAGCCGCGGCCGCCTGCTGGCCGCTCCTCGCCTCATTGCGTCTTTTCTTGTCTATCATCTCGCCGCCGGCCAGCGCGATACCGCACAGGCCTACCATAAGAATAGTCAGAAAGAGCGCCACTATTGTGTTAGCATCCATTATATGTACTCCTTTCTGCCGCCTACCAAGGCTTCTTGCCCCGGTGAGCGAGCCTCCATGCGAAGTAGATAGCGACTGAGAAAACAAACGCCGCGATTATCTGAAATATGATTATTTGTACTGCCCACATATCGACACCTCCTATTACGCAAGCCGCTCGGCTTCATCGTTCAATGCTATGGCTTTTTTCAAGCCTTCCCCTGTGAAGCCGCCGCCCTTGAGAAGCGGTGGTTTTCCGCCGGGGATGACGAACGGAAGAAGGATGCCGAGGACCAATGAAACGACGGTTACCGGGTACATATTCAGCTCGAACGGGGTGCCGACCATAAATTCGGGCACAGGCGCGAACGTCCACCAGAAGTTCACGGCATAAGACACGACAAGCGTGATCCAGGCCGCCTTGGAATTTCTTCGGACCTTCAGGCCCATGACGTAGATTATGAACACCGGTATGCCGAACGAGAAGCACCACAGGAACACCGGGAACACGACCGCGTTCAGGAACGCAGGCACTGCGTAGAACGCCGCGCAGATGAAGATCGACACGTACATAAGGCGGAAACGCGTCTTTTCGCCCATATCCGGCTTGAGAGCCTTCTTGAATATCTCGTTCGTCAATATGGAGGCGTTTGCAAGCAATGTGCACCCGCCCGTAGACAGGACTGCGCACAACAGTGAAATCATCAGCAACCCTAAAATCGGCGGCGGGAGCGCGGTGATAGCCAGCTCGACGACGTTGAGCTTTGCGGCCTCTTCCGCCGACATGCCGGCGAGCGTCGGCATCAAATGCTCAAACCTCGGCGAGCTTATGATGCCCGTGGCCACAATGGCCATAATAGTCCACGGAATGGCAGCAAGCACGTTGACCGCCGTGCCGAGGAACACCCCCTTGCGGCAGTCCGCCACGGACTTGGAGGCGAAGAACGCAAGGTTCATGTTCTGGCCCACCGCCCCGGCCGTGACATGCAGCACTATGACCGGTATTATCAGCGTAAACCACAAAGCTGGATTGCCGAGGTCAGCCTGTGTCGTCATCGTCGTCCTTCCCATCGAGTCAAACACATCCTTGATAGGCTGCCAGCCGCCCACGTTCGCCGCAAGCCAGACGCCTGTCATGCCAAGCGCCAGATATACCGTGACAATCATGACAAAGCCGTTGATGACATTGAGCAGCGCCATCTGCAGTATGCCGCCGAAAACGACGTATAGAATAATGAGCACAAGCGCGATAAGCGTACACCATACGAAGGGGTTGCCGGGCAGCACTTCCGAAAGGCGGTGCCCGCCGAGGCCGTATACCGCCGCCGCCGTTGCAAGCGTTTCCGCCGCCCCGATGCCCGTCCATGTCGCGATATTGACCCCCGCGTTGAGGCGCCCGAACCGCTTGTCTATGACTTTCTCAAGCAGCTCCGGGATATTGGCGCACCCGGACGCACGTACGATGGGGCCGAGCCATATCATCATTATGGGAGTGAAAATGCCTGCAGTGATGATGCCCCACCACAAGACCGACGCACCGAGGTACGGCGCCTGCTCCCACAGCGAGATTGTGTGCCCCGCGCCTAGCGGAATCAGGGCGAACCCGAAGGCCACCATCACCCATCCAAGCCCTTGGCTGGACTTGACGAAGTCCCCCGCGCTCTTTGTCTGCCGCTTCGCATGCAGACCAAAAACAATCGAGATGACAACGAAATACGTTATTGCCATAATAATTGGTACAAATTCTTGCAAACCAGATCACCTCCTGCACGTTCAACATCGATTGATAGAATATAAATACTTGCAGTGTGAAACCTTACACTGACATGATACATAAGATGTATGATAAGGTTAAATGGAATACGTCACGGTTATTTCCCCCTTTCTTTGTGATACCTTCATATGCTTGTGATGTAGAGAAGCCTTTCGAAACTGATATAATCGCCTTGATGAAAATATACATTTATGAAGACAGAAAGGACGTGTATCTCGATGCGCACTTCCCGAAGAGCACAGGGCAGGAACGTATGTTCCCGGCGGCGGTTATCTGTCCCGGCGGCGGCTACAGGATAGTGGGCACGACCGAAGCGCGTCCCGTTTCCGATAAATTTCTGGACGCCGGCTTTGCGGCGTTCATACTGCACTATACGGTAGGCGAGGGAACGGCGTTCGATGCCGGGGAAGGATGGCCGGGGTTCCCGCCTGCACGCGACCTTGCGGCCGCCCTGCGCCTGATCCATGACAGGGCGGGCGAATACGGCATAGACACTTCACATATCGTGCTTTCGGGGTTTTCGGCGGGCGGCCATCTCTGTGCGGCATCATGCTTTTCCGGCGTGCTTGCGGAGGCAGGGCTGATGCCCAAGGCGCTTATGCTTACCTATCCGATGGGAGGCGGCCTGGACAGCGGAGGGGCGGGACGGCCTCAACCGGACTTTGACATAGCCCGTATGCAATATGCGGAGGCCTCGGCCGTAAAGACCCTGCCGACCTTTATGTGGCATGCAAAAGACGATGAGATGGTGCCGTTTGCCGTGGCTGAAAGGCTTGCCGCACGGCTGGAGGAAGAAGGCATTCCGAACACATTTTTGGTTTACGAGCACGGCATCCACGCCCGCCCGTTCTACGACGCGGACTGGTGGGGCAAGGCTCTTGACTGGCTCGCCGCTTTATAATGACGACAGAGCAAACAGCCTAAAAATCTGATAGAATAACCGCATGGCATATAAGATACGACTGAATGTTTTTGAGGGGCCTTTTGACCTGCTGGTTTATCTGATCGAACGGGCGGAGATGAATATCTATGATATTCAGATCTCTGTCATCACCCGCCAATACCTTGAATACATCCGCATGATGGAAGAGAGCGACGTCGCGGCCTCGTCGGAATTTATGGTGCTCGCCGCCACGTTGATCGACATCAAGGCAAGGATGCTGCTGCCGCGCATCAAGGAGGACGGCACGGAAACCGAAGACCCACGGACAGACCTTACGAAAAGGCTCGTCGAGTACGTCCGTTACAAGAAGGCTGCTGCTGCGCTCGAAAACCAGCGCGAATTTGCGCGGCTCAAACTCCAGAAGCCGCAGGAGGATCTGTTGCAGTACACGGGCGAGCCAGATGTTTACTTGCGCATGGAAATGGACTCGTTTATCCACGCATTCAAAAACTTCATACATAGGCGCGCGAAGGGCGAGGAGCTGCAACGCATCAGGCGGGGCGTGGAGCGCCAACGCCTGAGCCTTGAGAAAAAAGTCTCATTGATAGGGAAATTGCTTGCAGGTTTGCGGAAGGCAAAACAAAAGCTGTTGAAGTTCAGCGAACTATTGTCGGGCGATGGAGGCCGTCCCGACCACGTTGTGACGCTTATCGCCGTGCTGGACATGGCAAGCGCAGGCACGCTGAAGGCACGACAGGAAACCAGTTTCGGGGAGATCGAGATCTTCCCCGCTGACGAACCGGCAGAAGAATAGGAAGGCATAAGATGCAGAACAAAGACAGAATCAAATCCGCTTTTGAATCAATGATGTTTATTTTCGGCGACCCGATAGACGCCAAGCTTGCCGCAGGCGCCGTTGGCGTAGGCAGGGCGGAGGCGATCGATTGCTTCCGTGAGCTTGTCGCTGAGTATGAGGCGCGCAAGAGCGGACTGCGCGTGCGCGAGACGGACGGGCGGTTTGGGTTCGTGACGTATGAGGAAAACCTGGACTATATACGGGCTATCACCACGCCGGTCAGGGAACGCAGGCTTTCGCAGGCCGCACTCGAAACGCTCGCCATAATCGCGTACAAGCAGCCCGTCACGAAGAGCGAGATCGACTCGATACGAGGCATCAAGAGCGACCGCGTGATAGAAGGGCTTGTGGTCAAAGAGCTGGTTGAGGATCGCGGGCGCTCAAACGCGATAGGGAGGCCAGCGCTCTACGGAACGACTGCGAAATTCCTTGAGTATTTTGATTTAAAGGATCTTGGCGAATTGCCTACGCTTGACGACGAGGAGCTTGAGGACGCGATACGCAGCTTCGGAGAGCCGGACGAGGACAGCGAAAACACCGCCGCGCTGCTGGCGCAGACCACATTGGACATCTAGATTTTGTAGATTTCGTCGGGGCCCGGCGGGGCAATGGGCTCGCGCTCGCCGTTTTTCATGATTAGTGTGAGACCGTCTTCGGGCGGCAGGACGCGGCCGATAACGGTCGCTGGGATATCCGCTTCCGACAGGGCGGCTGACAGGGCCCCCCATTTTTCGGCGGGGACGAACATCAGCATGGAGCCGCTTGAGATGAGGCGCATAGGGTCTAGGTCTAGCACGGCGCAGAGGGCAAGGGTTTCGGGAGCGAACGGCAAGGCGGAGGCCGTGAGCTCCGCGCCCACCCCTTCGCGGGCGCAGGCTTCCCAAACGGCTCCGAGGATGCCGCCCTCCGTGATGTCGTGCATGGCCCTGATGCCAAGGCGACCGGCGATCACGCCCTCTTTCACCACGCTTATCCGATCCATCATGGCTTTCGCCCGGCCTATTTCTTCGTCCGTCATAAGCGAACGTATGTTTGCCTCGCACCGTTCCGCCGCTATCGCAGTCCCCTCAAGCGCGAGCTGTTTTGTTACGACGATAAGAGTGTTGGGCTGGGTTAATGCGGGGCTTTGCGTCGAGTGCCGAAGGCACGAGGCGGAGCCGATGCTGCGCCCTATCGCCGTCGCCGAAACGAGCGGCTGCCTCACCACGTCCGTCACCTCCGTATGCCCCCCTACAATCTGCACCCCAAGCCCCTTGGCCGCTTCGTCCGCCTGCCTCGCGATCTCGCTTATTTCATCTTCGGTCGTTTCCGGCGGCAGCAGCACCGTCAGCATGACAGCCAGCGGCTCAACGCCGTTCGACGCGACATCGTTGCACGCGATATGCACAGCCAGCGACCCGATGCGCGACGCGGACGCCGTGATAGGGTCTGTCGACAATACGCACTCGTACTCACCAAAGTCGATGACTGCGCAGTCCTCGCCTATGCCAGGCCCGACCACCACCTCCGGCCGCTCCGCGCCCGTGCGCCCCAGTACCAGCCGCTTCAGCGTCTCATTGTCAAGCTTGCCCTTTTTCATACAGCAACCTTCCCATCACAATACCAATAAACGGTCAGCGATTCTGCTGAAATTCTTTTCAATATACGTCCCCCTCTGCAGCGCGATTGGCATACCTCTGTTCGCAGCAAGGTAAATCGCCTCGTCGTATTGCACCACCCCAAGCAGCGGCACCTTCATAACGCCAGCTATGGTTTCGACGCTCGGCAATATGCCAAGCCCCATATGGTCTTTGTTTACCTTGTTCACGACATATACGCGCTTTGAGATTCCACGGGCGCGCAGGGTCTGGTCGATCATGTCGGCATCTCGCAAGGACACATATTCGGGCGTCGTGACGATGACCGCGATATCCGCGCCCGCAGAGGCCACTTTAAGCTCTGTATTGACGCCGGCCGGCCCGTCAATCAGCACGTAATCGAAACGCGCTTTCAGCTTCTCGTAAAGCTCGCGCACCTCCGTTTCGCCGGACGTGAACTTCTCTTTGCGCTGCGTCGTCGCCAAAAGCCATGTCTGCTGCATACGCTTGTCGCGCACAAGCGCCCTGGGTATCTGCACTACGCCGTTCAGCACGTCAGTCACATCAAAGACCACATCGTTTTCGAGCCCTAGATAGATGTCGAGGTTGCGCAGGCCGATATTCATGTCCACAAAGCAGACGCGCAGACCGCGTTCCCCCAGAATTGCGCCGAGATTGGCCGTAAAAACGGATTTGCCAACCCCCCCCTTGCCTGATGAAATAAATATCGCCTTGCCCATCTATTATGCGGTCCCTCCAATATATCGGCGGTCTTTCCTATGCTTGATGATAGTACGGACAAGCAGGATATGCAAGGCAAAACATATGGCGGCGTGCGCAATCAACCGCTCCGGCAGCGTATGCAACATATACAAAAGACTCACGGGCGATCCGAAAATGCTGTATATCCACCAAAGAACCACGTCGTTCAGTGGCGTTGCGATAAGTGCCGCAAGGACAAGGGGCATGGTGCGCTCAGGGTTGAAGACCCGGCGCAGCAGAAACGCCGGAATGCAGCATAGGACGAAAGCCAGCGCCTGCACGCCAAAGAGCGCATGCAACTGGACATCAAGCAACAGCCCAAAGATTGCCGCATAAACGAGGCTGTAGTTCTCGTCGTAAAGCCAGGCAAAACAGACGACCGCGCATAGCAGAAGGTTTGGCGCCACGCCGAAAGGCCAGACCCTCCACAGTAGCGTGGTCTGTACAAGCCAGCATATGAAAAAGAATATCCCTGCCTTAGCGTAACTCATAGCAATAGTGCGACTTTCTTGATGCTTCTGAACTCCACGGCCGGCTCTATCCCGACGCGAAGCAATGAGCTGTCCTTTTCAAACTCCACCGTCTTTATGACGCCTATCACGATGCCGGCCGGATAAATGCCGCCTATGCCGTTGGTGACCACGCGATCCCCTAGTCTGACGTCGGCCTGGTCGTCCAACATCTCACCGGCAATCCCCCCGCGACCGTCGCCGTAACATACGCCTATTTCCGTTGAACGTCCTTCTATTTCAAAACCTACTTTGTTGTTTTCGTCGATAATGGCGACGACCTTCGACGAGTTCGCGTTTGCCTCAAGCACGCGCCCGACAAGGCCGCCCCCCGAGATCACGACCGTATCGCGTTCCGCGCCGTCATCCGCGCCGACATCAACCGTAAAAACGTTGAACACGTCCGAGCCTTCAAAAGCAAGAATGCTTGCCGCTTTGAGGGTATAGCCGCCGCGCCGCCCGCCGCCGAGGGCGCTCCGAAGTTGGCGAAGCTCCGACAGCTCGGCTTCATCGAGGCGGCTTTGCGCAAGGTCGTTTTCCAATTGTTCCACTTCGGTCGCAAGAGCTTCGTTCTCGGCGCGAAGCGCGTCGTCCGTAATGGCCGCGGCAAGCTGCTCGCCAAGCCAGTCAAGCCCTGCTGTGAACGGCTTTTGCACGGCCGCAAGCGCCGTGCCCGCAGCGCGCCCTGCCGCATTGTCGTATCTGCTAAGCATGCTCGATGTAAAAATGAACACAAAAAGGATTATGACGATGATCGCCACCGCTGAAACCTTTGGGTGTCTTGTAATCCACTTCATAATGCGCCTGGCTAGCGTCGGCCTCTGCTTGCGTAGCGTTCCAGCTTGTCTATATTGGCTAGGCTCGTGCCTGTACCTTCCGCGACGGCTTCAAGCGCATTGGACGCGACCCTGGCCGGAATGCCAGTTTCCCGCTCAATAAGCTTGTCAAGCCCCCGTATGAAAGCCCCACCGCCCGTCAGCACGATCCCTGTATGCGCGATGTCCGCAGAGATGGCGGGCGGCGCGTTTTCCAGAGTCAGCCGGATGCCGTCCACAATAACGCTTATCGGCTCGGCAAGCGCCGCGTATATATCGCTTGGCGTCAGGGTGTAAGTGCGCGGCAGGCCGGTGACGACATCGCGACCGCTCGCATTGTATTCCGCTGTCCGAAACCATTCATCATTTTGGTTGCGGATAGCGCAGGCAAGGTTTATCTTGACCTGCTCGGCTATGCTCTCCCCGACCACAAGCTCATAGTGCTTGCGCATATACGCGATTATCGCCTCATTCAGCTTGTCGCCGGCATGGCGCAGCGATGTGTTGGTCACTATCCCCTCGAGGGCTATGATTGCGATATCGGAAGTCCCGCCGCCTATATCCGCGACCATGCACCCCATGGAGCCGTCAATCGGAAGCCCGCACCCTATCGCAGCCGCCATAGGCTCATCAAGTATATAGACGACCTTTGCGCCCATGCGGCGCACGACTTCCTCGACCGCCCGCTTCTCCACTTCAGTGACCCCGGACGGAACGCCCACGACCACACGTATCCGTGAAAACCTCGAGAACGCATCCAGCACTTTCGTCAAAAACTCACGCAGCATCTCCGCTGTCATCTCGAAATTGGAGATGACCCCGTCCTCGAGCGGGCGGAAGACCTTTATATGCTTGGGCGCCTTGCCGAGCATCTTTCTCGCTTCCTCGCCAACCGCCAGGATACGCTTGGCATGGGCGTCAACCGCGATTACGCTCGGCTGGTTCAGCACGATGCCGCGCCCCTTCACGTATACGAGGGTGTTGGCTGTTCCCAGGTCTATCCCTATGTCTTTTGTATTAAGGTAAAACAATTCCCTTCACCCAATCCTGCTTACGAGACTATCACTTTCATATCCCGCAAGCTCACATGCCTGCCGCTTCCAATAATGATATGATCTATCAGCTTCACTCCTATAAGCTCTCCGGCTTTTTCGATCTGCTCTGTCGCCTTGACATCGTCGTCGCTTGGCGTCGGGTCGCCGCTTGGGTGGTTGTGCACCAAGATAATCCCCGTCGCTCCTCTCTTCACAGCAGGCCGGAAAACGTCCCTCGGCTCCACATGCGCCGATACGATGCCGCCCTTGGAGATGGTCTCGCGCCCGATAACGTCGAACTTCGCGTTCAGCATGAGCGCTGTGACGATTTCCTGCTTTTCGCCCAAGAACTCCGTCGCGAATATCCTGTAGATATCGTCCGCCGCAAAGACCCGAACCCTGCCGTACGGCGTTTCAGCAGCTATGCGCGACCCAAGCTCCGCCGCAGCAAGTATCCTTGAAGCCGAGGCCGCCCCGATGCCTTTTATCGCCAAAAGCTCCTCAGGCGAAGCGCCTTTCAGCGCCGTAAGCCCCAGCTCCGTCATCGCCAGCACCCTGCCTGCAAGCGTGATGGCGCTCGCCTCCTGCGTGCCCGATCCTATGAGCAACGCAAGCAATTCCGTGTTTGACAGGTTCTTGCTGCCCTGTCCGAACAATTTTTCACGCGGCCGCTCAACAAGCGGCAGCTCCCTTATCATTGGCATAATGACCTCCTTAGAGGTATTGTACCATAAATTTACATTATTGCAAATATTTTCGCAATAAGTTTTTTCATTGTTTTATATGCCCGATAACCCGTGCCAAAACCTCGGGTATGCCCAGCTCGTCCGTCTCGACCAAGATGGCGTCCTCCGTTTGCATAAGCGGGTTGAGCGGCCTGTTTGAATCGTCCCAGTCACGCTTTTCTATATCCGCAAGCACAGTTTCGAAAGCCGCGTCCTCCCCGCGTTCCACAAGCTCTTTGAGCCTTCGCTCCGCTCGCACCTCCGGCGAGGCCGTGATGAAGAACTTGCGCTCTGCGCCAGGGAACACATTGCTGCCGATATCCCGGCCGTCCATAACGACGCTTTTGCGGGCGCCCATTTCGCGTTGGAGCGCGACAAGCTTGTGACGCACTGCCGGTATCGCAGAGATGCGCGAAGCCTTCATTGAAACTTCTTCGGTGCGTATCAAGCCGGAGACATCTTCGCCGTCAAGCAAGACTTTCTGGCTTTCAAGGTCTATGTCCGTGCTTTCAAGCAACCCGTCCAGCGCCGCGCCATCGTCTATGTCGGTGCCGCAGCGTATCGCTTTGACCGCGACAGCCCTGTACATGGCGCCCGTATCGATATAGTCGATGCTGAGCTCCTTCGCAAGCAGCTTCGCTATTGTGCTTTTTCCGGCGCCCGAAGGCCCGTCTATAGCGATGATCACTTCGCCTTGCCCTTCTTCCCGTCGCCGAGCAGCTTCTCTATCTCATGGCGGAAGCTCTCGGCATCGGTGAACTGGCGGTATACGGATGCGAACCTGACATACGCGACGTCGTCTATCTTGCGCAGATGCTCCATGACATATTCGCCTATGATGGTCGAGTCCATCTCCTTCAGCATAAGATTTGAGAGGCCTTTTTCTATGTCCGACACGATCTTTTCGATTTCTTCCATAGGCACCGGACGCTTTTCGCAGGCCCTGATTATGCCGCTTATCACTTTGGAGCGGTCGAAGGTCTGGCGGCTGCCGTCCTTCTTCACAACGATAAGCGGAATCTCCTCTATCTTCTCATACGTCGTAAAGCGGCGTCCGCACTCCTCGCACTCGCGGCGACGGCGAATCGCCTGGCTCTCATCAGTAGGCCTGCTGTCAACGACCTTTGTGTCCGAGTTTTCACAAAACGGGCATTTCATCGCTATTTACCTACCGCAGTCTTTGCCGTGTCGCAAAGCTGCGCAAAGCCTGCCGCATCGTTCACTGCCATCTCGGACAGCATTTTGCGGTTTATGACGATGCCGGACTTTTTCAGCCCGTTCATCAAGCGGCTGTAAGAAAGCCCGTTAAGGCGTGCGCCAGCGTTGATGCGGGCAATCCAAAGCCTGCGGTAGTCGCGCTTCTTGCGCTTGCGCCCTACATATGCCGCTGCGAGAGCGCGCATGACTGCGGGATTTGCCGCACGGAAGACCTTGCTCCGCTGCCCGTAAAACCCGCGTGCCTGCTTAAGTATTTTCTTGTGCCTTCTGTGGGCTGTCTGCCCTTTTTTCACTCTTGCCATTTTTCTGCACCTCCATCCTTTTACTTACCGATTGCACGCTTGATACGCTTGAGATCTGCCTTTGACAGCAGGGTCGCCGTCCTTAGCCCCCTCTTGCGTTTGGCGGATTTCTTGTTCAAAATATGGCTCTTGTACGCCTTGAAACGCTTCGCCTTTCCGGTCGCCGTAAGCTTGACTCGCTTGGCCGCGCCCCGGTGTGTTTTCATCTTGCCTTTTCCCATAATGATTACCTCCTATTGCTTGCTTTATAGATCCATCTCGTCCGAAGGCCCTTTGGCCTTTTTGCGCTTTGGCTCCGACTGCGGCACGGGCTTGTTTTCGGGCGGATCGACCGGCGCGGGCTTCTTTTCGACCGACGCGGCTTCCTTTGCCTCCGCTTCCGCCGCATCCACCGCCGCCTCGTCTTCATCTTGCCTGTCCTGCAGCTTTTCCTTCTTGGGCGGCAGCGGGTTGATGATCATGATGAGGCTCCGCCCTTCGAGCACCGGCAGTTTTTCCGGCGTTCCGTGGTCTTTGAGCACATCCGCAAACCTCTGCATCACTTCAAAGCCCCGTTCCGTCCGTCCTCGCTCCCTTCCCTTGAACCTCAGGCTCACTTTGAGCTTGTCGCCTTCGGTCAGGAATTTTTTCGCCATGGTGCCCTTGACTTCGAGATCGTGCTGCTCAATGAAAGTGCTGAGCCTTATTTCTTTGATCTCGATTATCTTTTGCTTTTTCTTGGTCTCTTTCTCCCGCTTTTGCTGGTCATACCGGAATTTCCCGTAGTCCATGACCCTTGCGACCGGCGGGTCGGCATTCGGTGAGATCAATACAAGGTCGAGGCTTTGCCTGTCAGCGAAAGAGAGCGCCGCTTCACGCAGCATGATGCCCGCCTGCTCGCCGTTCGCATCAATGACTCTCAGCTCACCCGCTGTGATTTCATCGTTGATGGGGTTCCCTTTCGGCCTAGGATCTCTGTTGTTAGATCTGTTGATACCATACCTCCTTTGCACATCATGTAAGTCGCTCCAAAAAGAAAGAGGCGAATAGCCAAATTCGCCTCCTAGTACCTAGGGTCTTTACCTGCCTGCTCGTGCCGACGAGGTGAGAAGCGAATCCTTCTTCTTTCTTAGGCCGCTATGATACCACGCTTGCACCCGTAGGCGCAAGCGTTTTTTTGCTTGCGTCAGATGTGTAGCGAGCTTGCCCTTAGTCTCGCTTCATTTCGCACAAAGGCAGCACTTCGCGGCCAAACTCCTCCTTGAGCATTATTGCCATGCCGGTGTAGAACGCAGACGCGCCGCAAACTATGCCGACGTAGCCCGATATCAGTATTATGATGTCAATCCCTGTGAAGTCGCCCGCTGCCAGGCCGAAGAACAGGATTGTCAGCGTCAAAAACGTGAACCATATCGCCCGATTGTGCCTGAAAGTGCAGATGAACATGAACAATGAGAACACGCCCCAAAGCGCCAGATAGAAGCCCATTGAAATTCCGTCCGCCTCAAACACCATGTCTCCCGAGTAGACCCAGATGAAGACAAGCGATATCCAGAAGAACCCATAAGCAATGAATGCCGTGCCCGCAAATGTGTTGCCCTGCTTCATCTCGAAAAGGCCTGCTATGATTTGGGCGCTTCCCCCGATTGCAAGGCCTGCCGCCACAATCACGACAGACAGGTCGATAAGCATCGCATTGTGCAGGTTGAGCATGATCGCAGTCAAACCGAACCCAAGCAGGCCGAGCGTCGCCGGATTCGCAAACTTTACCTTTGTTTCATCCATGTTTTCCATTCTCCTTTTTACAATAATTTAGATGCTTATTATAACATTTTAGTAGCGTTTTCACTAATCGTTATATAGAATCATGCCAAAAAACGTCACTGTGTTCTGCCCATTGATATACTTAAACCCTGCATCTTTCGCAAATTGCATAACGTTGATTCCGCAGGCCTCTATGGGCGTGAACAGGAGATCGGGATGGTGGCATGGCGTGTCCGGGTAGGAGCAGTCCTCGCAGCCGTAGCAACCGCCGCCGCCGAAGATGCGGTAGTCCTTCATGCCGAGCCCGTCGGCAAAACGCTTGATGCTGACGAGCAGGTCGCAGAGCCCGCGCCCGCCTTCCATCATGCCCTCCCAGTCGAAGGAGTCCTTTACATGCGTGACGGCATTGACCAGGATGCCTTTATTGTAACTATGGCAGACGGCCTCAAGCTCCACGATGGTGCCGCAGACCGGCGGGCAGTTCCATGCGCGGTTGTAGCGTCCGCAGGTGTTTTGCTCGCACATATAGCGCACGTCGTCCGTGAATGTCAGGATGCCGAGGTCGAAAAAGTCCGCCTGGTTGACGGCTTCTTCGGCCCTGATTTTTTCGAGCAATCGCTCGCCTTTGTCGGTCATAATGCTTTTCTCCCGGTAATTTTTTCGGTAATTGTTTCGGTAATCACTCCGCCTTGTCGAACATCATCGCGTCCATGAATTTCGTGTTGAAGCTTGGGTGCGAACCGAGGTTGATTTCGGTGGCGGCGGAAATTGAGTTGTGGAGGGGGGTTGGGGGGTCGAGGCAGGCGTCCACGCAGCCGCCAATGACGAATCGCCAATAAAGCGTATGCGGCCTTCGTGCGCGCGAGGGATAAGC
>Ga0099364_10000110_pt1 | contig 92047 bp, 91 predicted proteins | sample TergutTh196P3_FD_73070 | JGI IMG/M metagenome (GOLD analysis project Ga0099364, IMG submission 73070) | Microcerotermes parvus P3 segment gut microbial communities from Pointe-Noire, Republic of the Congo - Th196 P3 | ecosystem: Host-associated > Arthropoda: Insects > Digestive system > Gut ...
GATTGTTGATTGTTAATCGTTGATTGTTAATTGTTAATCGTTACCTGTAGGGGACGGATTTATCCGTCCCGAGGTTGCCTCGCTCTGCGTTAATGGACGTTACCCACCCCGAATTGACGAACGTGCGTACCTCGGGACGGATAAATCCGTCCCCTACAAAAACCATGCAAATCCACACGACAACGCAATATTTAAATCCGCGTAATACTGTCTGCTATGCCACGCTCCCTCTGTGCCTCTGTGCCTCTGTGTGAAAAAATCTTTTTGACAAATAAAAAACGTAGGTAGAGTGTAGAACGTGTTTTTTGAATTTAAAAGATTTTTTCACACAGAGGCACAGAGGCACAGAGGGAGCGAGGCACAGCAGGCAGTATTACGTGGATTTTAAAAGAATGGAACGCAGATTTAGCGGATTCCCCCACGAGCCAATCCGCGTAATCCGTGAAAATCCGTTGAATCCGTGTCCTATCGCCGTTTATTCACACATGAACGTAAGTTTTAATCCGAAAAAATCCGCGAAAATCCGCCAAATCCGTGAAAATCCGCGTTCCATGCCCTTGAATCCCCCAAAAATCCACATACAACAACAAACCAAAGGAGAATAAAATGACCCCCCCAAAACCCATAAAAATCCACCCGAGCGTGCTTTGTGCCGACCATGGAAATTTGTCGCAGGCGATTAGACATCTTTCGCAGGAAGCCGATTATTTCCATATGGACGTAATGGACGGCAGCTTTGTACCAAATTTTGCCATAGGCGCGGAGATTTTCAAAATCGTGCGGCAAAATTCCGCCGTGCCGCTAGACGTGCATTTGATGATTCGCGAGCCGTCACGCCATGTGGCGTTTTTCCGCGAGCTTGGCGCGGAAATTATTACCATACACCCCGAGGCAGACACACAGCTTGCCGCCACACTCGCACAAATCCGCAAGCTAGGCGCGACGGCAGGTATCGCGCTCAACCCAGGCACGTCCGTGGAAACGGTAAAGGAGGTACTTCCGCTCTGCGGCCATGTACTCGCCATGACCGTAAACCCAGGCTTCGCAGGGCAGGATTTTTTGGAATTTACCGTAGAAAAAATCAAGGAATTGGGAAAGCTATCAGAAAAACACGGCTTCGCGCTTTGCGTAGACGGAAATATAAACGCCGAGCGAGTACGACAGCTACACCCGCTAGGCGTGACAAATTTCGTCATCGGCACGGCGTTGTTTAAGGACGAGCCAGTGGAAATGATGCGAGCCATCAAGGGGCATTGCCCCTTTTCTCCGACTGACCTTTAGTGGGAATGTCGCCTCGAAGCCTTAACAGCTTACTAACACACAAAAAAGGAGAATAAACATGCAGAAAATTGAAAAAGAAATGCTAATCATGGACGCGCTAGGCATAGACAGCGGACTAATCCCCATTATGCAGGAGCATGGGCTGCAATGCTTCGGCTGTCCGTCCGCAAGGGGCAAATCGCTAGAAATGGCGGCGTTGCACCACAATGTGGACATTGACGAGCTAATTAACGACATGAACGCGTTCCTCGAAAAGTAAGCAGGGTAATGCTTATTTGGAAAAATAGCGTTAGCACGCACGCATAATTTACCATAATTTAAAAAATAATAACGCCATGATAATATTTAACTTAGGAAATTTTAGGAAAAAATCCGTCATGCTCGGCGTGCGGTGTTGTCCTAGACAACGCCTTACTGCTTGCTTGGTGTTATTTGTGTTGTTTTTATCCAGTGTAATTGTTACCGCACAAGGGCTTTCCCAAGAAGTGGAATCCGCACAAGGGGCGGAAAATTCCCATAAGGTGGAAACCTCACAAAGGGCGGAAAATTCCCACAAAGTGGAAACTTCGCAGGGGGCAGGAAATTCTCAAAAAACGGAAACCACCCAAGGGGCGGAAAATTCCCAAAAAACGGAAACCCCACCCCCCATCTTCCCCCTCCACACAGACGGCAAATACCTTATCCGCACAGCACACGACCTAGCCAAAATCCAATCGCAAGCCGACCTATACGTGGCTTCTAGCGGGCGCGAGGGTAGCTTGGATTACCTTTCGGCGGACTATTTGCTCGCCGCAGACATTTTTTTGCCCAAGGATTTTACGCCTATAGGAAACGCCGCCGCCAATCCGCGCTTCGTTTTTAGCGGCAGCCTTGACGGCGCGGGCTTTTGCGTGCGCGAAATGGAAATTATTTCCAGCAGAGGCGTAACGCACGGCTTGTTCGGCAAAACGCACAACGCGCATATCAAAAACCTCACAATCACGGGTGCGGAAGTCCACGCGGTCGGCGATTACGGCAATAGCGAGTTTGCCGTGGGCTTGCTCGTGGGCGAGGCACTCGGGGGCAGGCTCGAAAATATAACAATCGCGCACGCGGAAATTTCCGCCGCCGCGCCAGACGAGGGCAACGGCGCGGTCGGTGCGTTGGCAGGCAAGGCGATTGGCACGAGCCTTAAAAACATCAACGTCAGCGACATACAAATCACCGCCGACGGCGGACTTCGCGCGGTGGGCGGCGCGGCAGGCTATCTGGAAGCCTGCACGGCGGAGAGCGTGACCGTGCTAAACGGAAAAATCGCCGCAAACGCCCTAGCCACTGGCGGCTTCGCAGGCAAAATCAACGGCGGAGCGTTCACGGCTTCTGGCGCGGAATTGCTCAACATAGCCGCAAACGGCAATATCGGCGGCTTTGTGGGGCTTGTGACGGAAAACGCCTTTTTTAGGCTTTGTAATGCGCAAGCGAAAATAAGCGGCACGCAGAACGGCGTGGCAGGCGGCTTCGCAGGGCGTATAAACGGCGCGGAAGCAACTAGCGATAAGGGGGCGTTGCCCCTTTCCTCCGACTGGGACGTGGTGGGAATATCGCCCCGAAGCCTTGATAGCTTACTAGCAAGTAAGCCAATCGGCACGGAGATACTAGACTGCCGCGCTATATGCGAAATCGGGGCGTTGCCGCTTTCCTTCGACTTGACAGGAATAAAATCGGGCGAAATCGCACTAGCAGGCGGCTTTGTGGGGCGGCTGGCAGGTCGTAGCCGAATAGCCAGCTCCCACGCAAGCGGCTATGTAATCGCCGACTGCTCGGGCGGCTTCGTAAGCGAAATAACAAACTCGTCACGTATAGAATATTCGTCCACAACCGCCGCCGTTTTCGGACGTGAAATCGGCGCAGGCTTTGCGGCCATTATCAGCGACATAGGCGTGCCTAACACCATCACAAACAGCCTAGCCGCAGGAAAAATCGCGGCTTCCGACAAAAACGCGCGTAGGTTTGCAGGTGTGGCGCGCCATGACGGAATAAACGGCTGTTACGCCTACCTCGGCATGGTCACACTCGTCAACGGCACATACTCACACGCTATCCCCAACCCCTTCAGCAACGACGGGGGCGACATAGTCGCTTTTCACCGCTGTAATGTGGTGGGAATGTCGTCACGAGCCTCTGGGGCGTACAAAATAAAAAACAATGGAACGCGGATTTGCGCGGATTTAACGGATTCACGCGGATTTTATCCGTGAAATATGTGCAATCCGTGTAATCCATATTATATGTTTGTAAATTTACACGGATTCCCCACGAACGAATCCGCCAAATCCGTGAAAATCCGCATAAATCCGTGTCCCATGCCCTTAAAATCCGCCAAATCCACATTACATGCCCCCAAATCCACACAAATTCCCCACGAACGAATCCGCGTAAATCCGCCAAATCCGTGAAAATCCGCGTTCCATGCCCTTAAACTCCCCCAAATCCCCCAACCCCACAAAAACCCACGCCCCCCCATTGAAAACCCCCCCCCACCAACAAAATCACCACATCAACATTGCCTACAAAAGCATAATAACGTATAATACCCACACAACCCACCCAAAGGAGCCAACCCATGCCCAACCCAAACCCAAGCCCCAACCCAAGCCCCAACCCAAGCCCCACCCCCAAACCCAAGCTAACCCCCATGATGCAACAATACTTTGAAATAAAAGCAAACCACAAGGATTCCATTCTTATGTTCCGCCTAGGGGACTTTTTTGAGATATTTTTTGAGGATGCAAAAATTGCGGCAAAGGAGCTTGACATAGCATTAACAGGGCGTGACTGCGGACAGGAGGAACGCGCGCCTATGTGCGGCGTACCTGCGCACGCGGTGGACGGATACATAGCCAAGCTCGTGGAAAAGGGCTACCGTGTCGCGCTTTGCGACCAGGTGGAGGACGCGAAGCAGGCAAAGGGCATAGTAAAGCGTGATGTCGTGCGGATAATCACGCCTGGCACAGTGACCGACACAGGCTCGCTTGACGAGGGGCGGCACAACTATATTGCGGCGTTGCATAGCGACAAGGCCTTTTTTTCTGTGGCGTTTGCGGATATTACCACGGGGCTTTTTATGGCGACCGCCATTAGCAGAAAGCACGAGCAAAGGCTACTGGACGAGCTGTCCAAGATTTCGCCTGCGGAAATTATTCTGCCTGAGAATTTCTCCGCCACGCGCTTGGTAGAAAATTCCACTGGCTTGCGCGCCGTTTTCGCGCCTGCGTGGAGCTTTCACGCCGACAACGCGCTAAAACTGCTTTCCGCGCATTTTGGCACAATGCACATGGGCGGCTTTGGGCTACAGGACGGCGCGGCAGAAATACCCGCCGCAGGCGCGTTGTTGCAGTATTTGTCAGAAACGCAACGAGGCTCACTGGCACAAATTACACAGCTGAGGACGTATTCGCTAAAGCAATCCATGGTGTTGGACGCTTCAAGCCGCAGAAATTTGGAGCTTACCCTTTCGGCGCATAGCCGCGAAAAAAAAGGCTCGCTGCTGTGGGTTCTCGACCGCACGAAAACAGCCGCAGGGGCAAGACTTTTGCGGAGCTGGGTGGACATGCCGCTTATTGAAACAGGCAAAATAAATTTGCGGCTAGAGGCCGTTGCGGAATGGAAGCAAATGCCAATAGAACGCGCCGAGCTACGCGAATATTTGCATGGAATATACGACCTAGAGCGAATAATGGCGCGGCTTTCCACGCGCTACGGCACGGCGCGTGACATGGCGGTTTTGCGTGCAAGCGCGGAGCTTCTGCCGCCCATCGAGCGGCTTCTCGCAAACACAAAAAGCGAGGTAAACAGCGACATTCGCCGTACCTTCGACACGCTTTCCGATATTTACCAAAAGCTCAACGCCACGATTACCGACAGTCCGCCTGCCACCGTTCGCGAGGGCGGAATGGTTCGCAAGGGCGTAAACGCGGAGCTGGACAGGCTAAACGACATCAAGCAAAACGCGCAGAGCTATTTGGAAGAAATGGAAGCGCGGGAAAAGCAGGAAACAGGAATTTCTAGCCTAAAAATACGTTATAACCGCGTTTTTGGCTATTATATCGAAATAACCGCGGCGAATTTGTCCAAAGCACCGCAAAGCTATATTCGCAAGCAAACCCTAGCAAACTGCGAACGCTTTATTACGGAAGAGCTAAAAAACCTAGAGGAAACGCTGCTTAACGCGGACGAGAAGATAATCGCGTTGGAGTACGAAATTTTCGAGTCGCTGCGAAGCGAGCTTGTACTGGAAATGGCGCGAGTGCAGTTTATCGCCTCTGTTTTGGCGACAATTGACGTGTTGCAAGCCTTGGCAGAAACGGCAGAACAGCACAATTATGTAAAGCCCAAGGTGACAAATAGTGCAGATATAAATATAACAAACGGTAGACACCCAGTAGTGGAAAAGCTAGCCCAGCAAGCATTTGTGCCTAACGACACACAAATGAGCCACGAAAACCGCTTGTCCATAATAACAGGCCCGAACATGGCAGGAAAATCCACCTACATGCGGCAGGTCGCGCTGATTGTGCTAATGGCACAAATCGGCTCATTCGTACCTGCGGCTTCCGCCGAAATAGGCGTAGTTGACCGCATTTTTACGCGGGTCGGCGCGTCTGACGACCTTGCCACAGGGCAGAGCACGTTCATGGTAGAAATGAGCGAGGTCGCCAATATTTTAAACAACGCCACGAGGGATTCCCTAGTATTGCTGGACGAAATCGGGCGCGGAACAAGCACCTATGACGGCCTGGCGATTGCGTGGGCGGTCTTGGAATACATCGCCGACATCACCAAAATCGGCGCGAAAACCCTATTTGCGACACATTATCACGAGCTTTCGCACCTAGAGGGCAAGCTAGACGGCATAAAAAATTACTGCTTCACCGCCCAAGAAATGGGCGAAGATATAGTATTTTTGCGTAAGCTAACCAGCGGCGAGGCAGGAAAAAGCTACGGAATACATGTCGCGCGGCTTGCAGGCTTGCCTAAGGAGGTTTTGGCACATGCCACGCGGTTGCTTGGCGGCTTCGCCGCTGGTAATGTCGAAGCAGTGTCGTGCCAAGCGGCACAACGTCACGATAGCCGACTTAGTGAAGCACAGCTTAACGAACGCCAACTTAGTGAAAAGCAACTTAACGAAAACCAACCTAGTGAAGCCTACCTTAACGAAACCCAGCTTAACGAAACCCACGAGCGAGATTTACTTGTCGCCGCCGCACTTAGAGATATTGAAATAGAAAAAATAACGCCGCTAGAAGCAATTGTTTTGCTAGGGCGGTTAAAAGAAATGGCGGAATAAGCGGTTTTCCATGTGATAGGAAGCACTGCCAATAGGTTAAGTCTTGGGCTTGGTAGGTGCTTTTAGTTTAAAAGAATTTTCACACAGAGGCACAGAGGCACAGAGGGCGAGAGGCATATCAGACAATCGGACGAAAATCTTAATTTTTGGTCGGTATGTCTGCTGTGCCACTCGCCCTCTGTGTCTCTGTGCCTCTGTGTGAAAATCTTTTAAAATTAAATTCCCATACATAAAAATCTTTATCCACCGCTGTATATCCCCCCTCATTACTGGCTAAAATTACCATAACGGGAAAAGAGAGGAAAATACTATGGGAAATACAGAGCGTGTAATTCTGATTAAGGGCGATTCCACAAAATGGTACAACCAAGCCATTTTTATAGTAAACAAAGAAACGCCTGCCACAAAAATGCCTGTAGATTTTGTGGCAGAGGCGGAAAAAATAATTTACAACCATGTGGTGGGCGAAAAAAATCTCACGTACAAGGCGGAAATTGCCTCAAAATACGCCGCCGCCCCAAGACCCAAAAAAAAGCCAAAGGCGAGCGCATTTGATGTTACGCTAAACCTGATGATGTTTATGGCGTGTATCGCCATAGTCGCGGTGCTTGCGTTCGGAATTATGTCATAGGACAATTAAGTGTGCGAATAGGTTAAATAATCGAAGGGCAGTGTAAAGTCGCACATGAAAAATCGCCGAAGGCGAGCCAAAAAAGAATGGGGAGCTTTTTTGTGATAGGAACAACTCTAACAATAGTGGGAATAGTAGGCTTGGCGGGCAAGGCGTGGGCGGTATACCAGGACGTACACGACCCCCCACAGGAGTTTTCGGCGCGGGTAGCAAAAACGCGCCTTGATACAAAAAGAGTAGGCGGAAAGGAAACATATACATACATAGTTACGTTTTTTATACACGAAATCAACCGCTACATAAGTTTTGACGTAACACAAAGGCAATTTGACGAAATTGTCAACAACGACAACGGCGTGCTTGTGTTTAATTACAAACGCCGCAAATTTGTGGAATGGGCAACAGGGGCTTTGCCCCTTTCCGCCGACTGAATATTGGTGGGAATATCGCCTCGAAGCCTTGACAGAGGGAGAATTTTTTATACTCGGTTTTTATGTACTATCGACACGCAAATGTGGTATACTCTATAGAAAAATCATAAAGGAGGTTCAGTGCTTATGAATGCCTGCGGTTATAAATTTTATGAGTACCCAGCGGAAAATGAAGATGATGATGGGTACGGTTTTGTAAGATTATCGGAAGTATCGCTTTTGTGCAATGTTGAGGAATTGAAAAGACTTGCTGATTTCTTTAATGCGGAGGTTGAGAGTATAACCAACTATCTCAAAAGGAGAAACAGTACCGAACAGCTAAACAGCGGGACTGAGAATCCTGCCAAGGAACCCGAGCATTGCCATACTCACCTTAGAGATTGGGATAAAAAATGGAAGGAAGGCTCATCTGACTTAATCATTATTACAGAGCTTCCCCCAGAATAATCAAAATCATTGACCATAGCTATTTAACCCAAAAAACCCCACCCCCAAAGGAGCCACCCATGCGCGATTTTTTCGGTCTTGACGGTACGTTCAACAAATATATGGGCTTTGTAGCCGACACGTTTATTTTGAGCCTTATGTGGATTTTTTTCAGCTTGCCGCTCTTTACTATTGGGGCGGCGACTACCGCGCTTTTTTATGTGACTACGCGCAGGCTATCCAATCGCGAGGGCTATATTACGTCCGACTTTTGGGCGGCGTTTAAGGCGAATTTTGTACGCGCGACCAAGCTGTGGCTGTTGGTTTCCGCGCTTGTTTTTTTGATTGTGTTCAATTTTTTGCTTGCGTGGCAAAATCCCGAGCTAATGGGCGATATGCGGCGGTTTGTTATGTCTGCCCAGATTGTGATTTTGGCGGAGGTTTTGTTTGTGGCTAACTATGTTTTCGCGGTAACGGCACGATTCGACATGGACTTTAAGCAAACGCTGAAAACATGCTTTTTTATGGCAAACCGCCACCTGCTTTCCTCGGTTATTTGCGTGCTTACGCCCGTTGTGTTAATTTTGTTTTCGATATATTCTTTCCCACCTCTTGTTTTCTTCACGCCAGGCATTTCGGCAATGCTCGCTTCATATTTAATTATGAAAATTTTTAGGAAATACCGCCCGGAAATGGACAAGGAGCCGTTTCTGGAGCTGCAAGAATTGGAACAACAACGCGCCGAACAAAAACGGCTTGAATTATTAAACAACAGTGCAAATTCGCACACGGAAAATCGCCAAAGGCGAATCAAAAATAAGGAGGCACTAAGTATGTCAATTTCTATGTACACAATTAGCAACAAAAACGGAATGGAAATGACGGTAACGAACGTGGGCTGCGCGATTATGTCGCTAGTCATTCCCGCCAAGGGCGGCAAAAAGGACGTTGTTCTCGGCTTGGACAAGCCCGAGGATTACAAGGGCAAGCACCCATTTTTCGGCGTGGCTGTGGGGCGTTTCGCCAATAGAATAGGCGGCGGAAAATTCACGCTAAATGGCAAGGAATACCAGTTGGAAACAAATGACGGCGTACACCATTTGCACGGCGGAAGCAACGGCTTTGACAAAAAAGAGTGGAACGTCGATTTTTCTTCACAGGAAAAAATTATATTTTCGTTGCAAAGCCCCGACGGCGACAGCGGCTACCCAGGCGATTTAAGCGTTCGCGTAAGCTACACGCTCACCGACGACAATACCCTTCGCATAGAATACGAAGCGTCCACCGAAACAGAAACTATTTGTAACCTAACAAACCACAGCTATTTTAATTTATCCAACGAAAACGACATACTAAACCACGAAGCGCAAATTTTCGCCGACAAAATAACCGAGGTAGACGAGGGGCTTATCCCCACAGGCGGCTTTGTGGCTATAGCGGGAACGCCCTTTGACTTCACCGCACCCAAGAAAATAGGAGCAGACCTACAGGCCGCAGGCGACATAAACAAAACAGGCGGCTACGACCACAACTACGTGCTGCGCGGCGAGGGCAGGGCGGCGAGCGTTTTCGCGCCCGATACCCAAATACGCATGAACGTCAACACAAACAGCCCCGGTATGCAGCTATATACAGGCAATTTCATGGACGGCACGGTTATTGGAAAGGGCGTAGCGTACGCGAAATATAGCGGTTTTTGCCTAGAAACACAGCTATTCCCCGACACGCCAAACAAGCCGAGCTTCCCTACCTGCGTTGTGAAAAAAGGCGCGCCGCAGAAATTTTATACGGAATATGGCTTTGAGTGGTAATTTTTTCAATGAACGGCTTAACGCGTTCGCCGAAAAGCACAATATTATCGCGGGAGTGTGCAACGCCGAGCCGTTGACGCTTCCCGACAAATTCGTGCCGTTTGTGAAAAATACAGAAAAACGCACAAATCCACAGCTTTCACTAAAAGGCGCGCAGAGCATTGTCGTAATCGGCGTAGCTAACTCGCCCTTGGTCGCGGACGATGATTACCATGTCCGCGTGAGGGGGCTGTCACGCCAGTTGGCGGCGGAGCTGGGCGTTGAGGAATATAAAATTTTAGTAGACAGTCCTGCGTTGGACGAGAGGGCGTTGGCGTATCGTGCAGGGCTTGGTTTTTATGGGCGGAATGGGCTTATTATTTCAAAGAGGTTTGGCTCAAGGTTTAATATTGGGTGCTTGCTTCTGCGTGAGAGATTAGTCTTTGTAAAAGAAGCTACTACACAAAAAGACGAGGGCGAGGGCGTAGCGTGTTCGCGGATAGCTCCTAGTTGCTTGACTAGTTGCTCTCCCAACTGCCCGCCTGACTGCAACCTATGTATAACCGCATGTCCGACTAAGGCGTTAAGCGAACACGGCGAATTTGATGTAACTAAATGTGTTTCGTATCTTACACAAAAAGATACATTAACGCCACAAGAGGAAGCCCTAGTAGCCATAGGCGGACAGTTATACGGCTGTGAAATTTGCCAAGATGTCTGCCCTTTTAATTCCAAAAAAAGCCAGTCCTGCGGACAAATAAACCCACAGGACTGGCTTTTAATGTCTGACGAGGATTTTAAAGAAAAATACGCCCATACCGCTATTTTATGGCGCGGGGCGGATATTTTGCGGAGAAATGCAGGGATTTTGTCGGGGTGATTAGGTGAAATCCTCTTGGAATATATTCACTCTATCAAGTGATAACTCAATGCGGATAATTTTATAGCTTTCACGTTCAACCTCATCTAAATCAAAGAGCTTGCCTATTGGTACATTTAGGTAAATGTCGCCCAGTGGTTCCGTTATGACACTAACTCTTTTTCCATGCCCTTGCGTATATGCAATTTGATAAAACATTTGGTCTTGAAAATCGAAAGCAAGCTCAATAGACGTTGCTTGATTTAGTTGTTCGTGGACTTTTGAATAAATAAAACGAATATCTCCCGACAATCCGAAATCTGCTGACCTTACAATGATTTTTACTAAATTGAGATGTTCCGAATAGCTTCCTGCAATTTCATTAGCCGTGGGAATAATATCCGCCAGTGAATGGTTTTCGTTTGCAGAAAAGCTCTCTGCTAATTCTTCAATAAAGCTATCGTATGTGGCAAAATCATCGTCATTACAGCCTGTCATAATAAATAATGACGACAAGAGAATTAAAATTATTTTTAACGCACTGAATAATGCACCATTTTTATTCATTTTCTTAACGCTCCCCTAGCTAGAAGCATACTATTACAATTAACACAACAACACATCAAAACACCTCAAAACACCTCATACCCAACCAACCACCGCAACAACGTACTAATATCTGCCGCGTCAATAACGCCGTCACGGTTTACATCGGCGGCGAGTCTACGCCGTATATCGTTCTCGCTTATTCCAAAGCCTGCATGTCCTGCCACATGGCGGGCGAGCCAGACTACCTCGGCGGAGGACAAATAGCCCTCGCCGCTAGTAGATACCGCCCCCGAGCGAATCCATTCGGCAGTAATCGTTCTGTCGCCCGTGATGTTCGTAAGGTCGCCGCTCCAGAGCAACGCAAAGCCAACCCGAGAAACCACTGGCGGATTCTGCACCGTACCGCCGTGCGGCACTTCTTGTACCAGCTCGCCGCCTGTATGCACGCCGTCAGAGAAAGCAAAGGTGACTGTATGCGTTTGCTGTGCTTGCGGCTGTGACACAAACTTGGACAACAAGCGTATATAGCTTAGCTGATACGCGCCCATAGGCTCGGTAATTTCCCATGTGTTTATAGGCCACGAATGGTCGGAATCTACATACATTTTGGCAGGCGGGCCGCCCTGCATTGCGAGTATTTTATTGCCTACGTCTATAGCATCTTGGCGGTTGGGGCTGCTTCCGTAGCCGCCTAGATTTGACGGAAATACGCTGTCTACATTAAAGCCGCCGTTCGGCCCGCCTGGCAAGTAGCCAGGGGGAGGCCCTTGGGTAGTTATATCTCTATACCACTGCGAAAACCAGCTATGATAAATAACACTCGCGCTTTTTGTTGCGCCGTAGTCGTTCATGTTGGTTAAATATACCATGCTTAGCGGATTTACGCCGTGGATATAGTGCAGGTAATTCTCGGCGGCGTTTAGGTGCGTGTCGGCGGTATGCGCTCCGCTTACGATATTGTTTTGGGAAAAATAATAAAACGTAGAGCCTATGTTGGAGGCGTGGCTGTTTGAACCCCATGGATAATGGTCCATATACGCCAAATATCCGCTAGACTGCGTTCGGGAAGCGTAGTTGCCGCTTGAAGAATGGAACGCCAAGCGCAGGTTGTTTATTATGCTGTTTCTTGCGGTCGAGCTTGTTCCCGAGAGCGTTAGATAGTGCAGGTACAGCCTATGGGTATCAAAGCGGTACATATCCATATTTTCCCACCATGCAAACAGCGGGTGGCGTTTATATGCTTCGTCTTGTTCAAATATTTGCAAATACTGGTTCTCGCCTGTTAGCTCGTACAGGTACAAGCCTGCCATCATACGTACCGCCAGCCGCGGCAAAATAGCGGAATTGTCCTCGCCGTCAGGGCTTGGCTCTTGGTCGCCTGCGCCTAAGCCCTCGGAGTTATTCGCGGAGCTATTATTATGAAAATACACCTCGGGGTTGTCACTAGCCCAGTTAAACGCACTTATCGCGGCGTTTTGCAGCCGTGCCGCATATGCAGGGTCAAATTCCGCGAAAACAATCGCGCCCAACGCAAACGCCTTGGCGGCGTGTAGCGTGCCTATGGTGTTTGGCGGGCCGTAGCGTGACGGCGCATTAGCCGCGTTGTCCGTAGACGGCGGCGAGCCGCCCGCCGCGCCGTAGCCTACGATACTAAGCACCGAGCCATCGAAATTGGTAATATTTGTCGGATACAACGGAATACCTAGGCTACTGTAATTCACGCTATTATCGTTCTGCATTTTCAAGAGCCAGTCCATTCCCCAGCGCGCCTCGTCCAAGATGTCGGGTACGCCGTTGCCAGACTCGGGGATATTGTAATCGTCCGTAAACACCTCGGGGCGTTCGCGGTAAACGCTCATAAGCCCCTCGATATAGTCGGCCGCCCAAGCGGTATATTTATTGTAATCGCCTGCATCAAACCAACCGCCGCGCAGGTCGCGCTGTAACGCGGTATTATCCGGCGCGAGATAAAAGCGCGAAAACTCGTCGTGCATATAGCTTGGCGCATCTGTCCATCGCGGGTCGGCATAGGGCGTTTCCTTAGCCGTTCCCATACGCTGATAATAGAACATGCGTACAGCGTGCTTCAACACCTCGTTGTACACGTCCTCGCCGATAGTAAACGAGAACGAGCGAGCATCACGCTCTTGGTCGAATACGTAGTACCGCCCTGCCTGTGTTACGGCGGAAAAGTCGAACCACCATATTTGGTCGCCCGAGCTTATATCGTCAGTAAATTTAAGCTCTGGCGTACCCGAATAAACCGCCGCGCCTGTGGCTTCGTTTATGATTTGGTACGTATAGCCAGGCGAAAACGAGGAGGCGGAATCTATTCCGCGCTTGGGGTTACGGATTACGGCTATTTTTTGCGCGCTTGGGCGATAGCCAAACTGGTCTATTGTTATAAAGTCCATAGGGTCACCTATAATGGGCAGCTCGTCCCAGCCTTCGTTATCGTTGGGCGTTTGGAAATATGCACGCGTTAGGCGTTCGCTGATTACGACATCTCCGTGCCATGTATAAAAAACAATGGCAAAATTGCCCGTAGCGTTCATCATGGTGTCGTAAAGAGGGTGTTCGTTAAGCGGCAGGCTAAAGGCGTTCACGCCTACTGCACTATCGACAATGTATCTATACCCGCCCGCATCCCAGTCCCAACCATTAAACTCGCCGTACAAAATAAGCCCATAGCTCCAATCCTGCGGAATAAGCGGCGCGGACGACTCAAAATACAAATGCCCGTCCGACTGCAACAGCATTTGTCTAGTAAAGCCCGATATGTTCCCTGTCGCCCAGTTTATGGTTTGCACTGCTTCGCTATCCATAGGCAGCTCGACAAGCACGGTACTGTAGCCTGTGACGGCGGTGTCGGGTGTAGTTGTGTCGGTGGTAGCCACGCCTAGCGGTAGATTTTCGGGCGTGCCTGTGGGCGTGCTTACGGTAAGGCTAGGTGCAGAAAGAAACACTAATACCAATGCAAGTAATAGTGCGGTTGTGCGTTTTGTTCGCATGGAAATTCCTCCTTTAGAGCTATTTTTTATACAGCCTTATGCGGTTGCCAATTAGTCAGTAGTGCTTCCGTCATTGCGTTCCTGTTATTTTCCCTCGCGCCCAAAAAATAGAAATGCTCATGTGTTATCTTTGCATACTCGCCCCATATCGAAGCAATATAGGGATTAGCGCGATAGCGATTACAATCCCAGGTAGACAGCATAAAGTTTGCGTTGCTTGATGTTAGGCAGTTTTTTAGCCGTTTTTCGTCGTCCTCGTTCCAACTGTCAAAATAATCTACATGCCTGCCGATATATGGCGGGTCGCAGTATACAAAGGCGTTTTCGTCTGCTAATGCGATTGTAGCTTCAAAGGGCTGGCACAAAAAGTCCCAGTCATTACAGCTTAGCATTTGCTCAAAATGCCTTATTTGGTTTACTATTTTTGTAACGTACGCTTTTGCGAAGCGTTGGGGCTTATGTCCATAAGGCACATTAAACTCGTTTTTTTTGTTAAATCTAATCATGCCGTTAAAGCACGAACGATTAAGAAAAAGGAAGTCTAATGGGCTATGGCGCGCGTTAAATCTTTCCCTAACAAAATAATAATGCTCCGCGCCGCTCTCCGACAATAGCTTGCCCTGTTCCTCCAAAAATTCCCTTACTATATAGGAGGTTATATGCTTGCTTTTTAGCTGATTATAGAAATCCACAATATAGGGGTTTATATCCGCAAAAATAGCCCTGCTAGGTGCGATATTTAACCCAACTACGCCAGAACCCATAAAAGGCTCAATCCATGTTGTTTTTTCGCTTATGGAAACAGACGATTTTATCAAGGGAACGAGCTTTGATTTAATGCCCTGTATTTTAAAAGGAGGAATAAATACCCTTTCGTCCATCTCAAGCCTCCTTTTCTATGACGTTTTTTAGAGAATCAGACAGCCCTCGATAGGATATGTACTCATCGAAAGATGTCATGGGCTTGCGTTTTCCGTCCTTGGTTTCCACTTGAATTTTCCCGAAATTAGCCCAGTAGTCGTCAAAAATAGCTTCCCCTGCTTTTGCAAAAACACCGTTGCCGACAAGAATGTCGGCGATGTTTTTTATACTGCCTATGTTGGCAGTATTTCCGCTGCCGCCCTTATCGCTTGCAATCCGCCATTTTTCAGTAGCAAAAAATGTAAAATGCTTTATAACGGACGGGATTTTTTCTAAATCGGCTATCGCGTATTTTTTAGCTTCAAGCTCCGCAGTGAGCTTGGTGCGCGAATAGATAATACCCAAGCAAAAATGACCGCTATAATTATTGTACGGATATTGAATATTTTTAGAGCTGTCGCGATTTATAAAATACTCGCCGTGTGAGCCGAGCGTAAAACCATTGCAGAAATCGGGGCGTTTTTCATTTACATAGGTTGTTTTTAAATCTACCGCAAATTTAATGCCGCTGTTGGCATTGTTCACAAAGGTCAAATCGGGATACCAATTTTGGTGCAGTGGCAACTCAATTGTGTACCCAATATCACGAGCAAAATTAAGAAAATGCGGAAACAGGTGAAGCTCTAGGATTTTTGATATGACCTTTGTGTCTGTCGAAATTGTATAAATATTTTTGAAAATATCTATAAAGCCCTTTACCGTCCAATCGCCGTTGATAGCAATCTGCTTTTCAAGCGTTTGGGCAAGCTCCGACAATGCGGCTTGAAACGATTCCTTTGCCTGCATAGCTCAAGCCCCAATAACCCTATCAACAATCCCCCTCAAATCCCCATTCATGTCCCTCAATTTGCCTTCCGCGTCCTCTTGGGTAGCGCCTACTGGCATTTTCACACCAAAATACAATTTAATTTTCGGCTCTGTACCCGATGGGCGTACGCACGCCCACGAATTTGCGGTAGCGTAATAAAGCACGTCAGACACTGGCAGTGTCGCAGGGGCTTCTGTGCCTGTTGTTAGGTCTTTGATTATGCGGTTTTGGTAGTCGCGCGCTTCTATGACCGCCTCGCCTGCAAGGGCTTTGGGCGGCTCTTGGCGTAGGGTCGTCATTATGCGTTTTATGTCGTTAAGCCCGTCTACGCCCTTTAGGGTAATTGACTCGATTGTTTCGCGGTAGAAGCCGTATTTGGCATAAATTTCCTGTAGTGCGTCATAGAGCGAAAGCCCTTTTTGGCGGTAATATGCCGCCGCCTCGCATACGAGCAGGCTCGCCACTACAGCGTCCTTGTCTCTTGCGTACGTGCCTGCGAGATAGCCGTAGCTTTCCTCAAAGCCAAAGATATATTGCTGGCCTGTTTTTTCAAAGCCCTTTATTTTTTCGCCGATATACTTAAAGCCTGTTAGAACCTCCATGTATTGCATACCGTATGCGTTGGCTATGGCGCGGGTCATGTCGGTGGAAACAATGGTAGAAATAATCACGCCGTTGGCTGGCAGCGCGCCCTTTTCTTTCATTTGGGAAAGCAGATACTCCGCCACCAACACGCCTGTCATATTGCCCGACAAAAACTCGTACTCGCCGTTTACCTTTACCGCAACGCCTACGCGGTCGCAGTCGGGGTCTGTGGCTACTATTAAATCCGCATCTTTTTTGCGCGCCAGTTTAAGCGCGTATTCAAACGCCGCTTTTTCCTCGGGGTTTGGATAGGAAACGGTAGGAAAATCGCCGTCGGGCTTTTCCTGCTCCTCTACGGTAAAAACATTTTTGAAGCCCATTTCGCGTAAAGCGCGCCTAACTGGCTCGTTGCCTGCGCCGTGCAATGGCGTAAACACGATTTTTATATCGGACATGGGAATAATGTCGGGGTTAAGGCTCTGCGCCTTTACATTTTGTATAAAGGCGGTGTCTACGTCTGGCGAGGCTATGTTAAACAAGCCTAAAGCCGCGGCCTCGGCTTTAGGCATGGTTTTTACCATTGTGCTTGTTACCTTTTGCACCTCGCTGATTATTTCCTCGTCGCGCGGATATGGGCATTGGCCGCCGTCCGCCCAGTACACCTTGTAGCCGTTATATTCGGGCGGATTGTGACTGGCAGTTATTACTATCCCTGCCACACAGCCCAAGTGCCGTACAGCAAAGGACAGCAACGGCGTGGAACGCAGGCTGTCAAAGGTGTATGTTTTTATGCCGTTCGCGTTAAGCACAAGCGCGGCCTCTGCGGAAAACTCGGGCGACATGCGGCGGCTATCGTGCGCTATGGCTACCGCCATTCCCTGCTCGTACACGTCACTTTTCAAAATATAATTCGCAAGCCCTTGTGTAGCCTTACGAATGGTATAAATGTTTAGGCGGTTTGTTCCTGCGCCTAGCACGCCCCTAAGCCCGCCCGTACCAAATTCCAAGTCCTTGAAAAAACGGTCTTGTATTTCCTTTTCGTCGTCGGCAATCGCGCGAAGCTCCGCTTTTGTTGCCTCGTCAATAATGGGGTCGTTTAGCCATTGCTCGTAATTCGCCTTATAATCCATATCCTATTTCCTCCTAATTTTCGCGCTTAATTTTTCGTGCCATTTTACGGGAACGGCTTCCTCGGTGCTTTTGCGGCGCGCCCTGCGTTGTTGGTCGAGCTGTACCTTTGTTTTCATGCCTTTCATGCTTACAATATATGCGCCCGCTATTTCCACCTGCACAGTTTTTTTCACGGGCAGTGCCTTAAAGGTTTCGGCTTCGCATACCATGGTCATAATCTGCGGGCCGACCTTTGCTTTCACGAGCGGTACCTTCATCATTCGCCCTAGCCGCGGCACTTGCTCAATCATTGCGCGCGGCATGTTGGCGTTAGTCATTCTGTCTTTTTTCTTGTCGATTATATACATGGATACCGTCTGCTTGTGCTGCGCGACCATTTCGTTTTGCAGTGCGGACTTTTTGCTTGCCCACGAATTTAGGAAGTAGATAACGACACCTGCTACTAGTAAAATGATGGCTATTATGAATGCTATTGTCCAGAATGTACCTGCTGTACCCATTCTAATTTCCTCCTGTTTTCTGTTTTGGAATGTGGATTTTTTTAAGAGCATGGAACGCGGATTTACGCGGATTTACGCGGATTTAACGGATTTTCGCGGATTTTTTCTTGCGTGCAGTAGAAGCTAACGGAACACAGCTTACGTGGATTTTTAATTATGTGGATTTTATGAATTTACGTCAGACAGAATCCGCGAAAATCCGCCAAATCCGCGAAAATCCGCGTTCCATGCCTTTTAAATCCGCCAAATCCGCAATCCCTTCTATCACGCCCGCAACGCTTCAAAAAACTCGAAGCTCTCGCCTGTTACTACCAAGACATCGTCACGCTTCAGCTCTGTCGAGCCGCGCGGCACAATTATATTGTCGCCGCGGCTAATCATTAAAATTAAAACGTCCTCGGGGATTTCTAGCTCGTGAATTTGCTTGCCTAGAATTTTATCGTCTGGCAAAATTTTAAATTCATATAGCTTGGTTTTGCCCTCGTCTATGAAGTCGGTAAAGGTTTCCATAACCGAGTTTTCTTCGCTTTCGTCCGCCACGCGCAGTTTTTTGGCAAAAAAGGGAATGAGCGTGCCTTGGAGCAAAATGGAAAATAATGCCACGTAGAATACTAAATGGAACAGGTCGTAGGGCAGCATATCGCCCACCGCCTTGACTGCCACAATAGCAAACACAATAGAAGCCGAGCCGCGAAGCCCCACCCACGACACAAACGCCTGTTGCCGTAGGGGCATTTTGAACCACCGCAAAATCGCAAAGGTCGTCAATGGACGCGCCAAAACAATCATAAAAATAGAAATAAGCGTGCCTGGGATAATAAGCCCATGCAAATGTGACGGAAACGAGAGCAGACCGAGTACAAAGAACATAGAAATCTGCATAATCCACGATATTCCGTCAAAAAAGTTTACCATGCTTTTCCTGTTCGGGAATTTGCTATTGCCTATAGCTATGCCCATTATGTAGACACACAAAAGGCCGTTGCCTTTCACTAGTGTACAAATAGCGAAGCTAAAAAACACGCTCGCCAAAAGCATAATGGGGTAAAGCCCCTCTATTTGCAGGTGCAGCTTTCTCAAGAGGACAATGGTGAAATAATACATACCAATTGCAACAAGAACCGCCGCCACAATTTGTACAAAAAACATGCCGACAATGCCCGTCCACGAGGAACCCGCCTCCGCCCTGCTTGCTTGCAGTACGGCAATCAGTATAACCGTCATCATATAGGAAAACGGGTCGTTACTGCCGCTTTCTATCTCCAAAAGCGGCGCGAGATTGTTCTTTAGCCCCAGCTTTCGCGAGCGTAAAATAGAAAACACCGAGGCCGCGTCCGTGGAGCTTACCACCGCACCAAACAGCAGCCCATAAATAATAGGAATACGCAAAACAAACGCACAAAAAAGACCCGCAATAACGGCAGTCATAATCGTACCCAAGGACGACATCAGAGCCGCCTTGACGACAATAGGCCTGGCGGTGTCCCACTTGGTACTAAAGCCGCCGAAAAATATAATAATAACAATGGCTACATACGAAATGCCCTCCGCCACATCATAATTTTCAAAATCTATACCAAAAATGCCGTCCGTACCCACCAGCATACCAAGCAAAATAAAAAATATAAGCGACGGAACCCCAAAACGGTACATAGCCTTTATGGAAACAATACACAGCAGTACCAAAGCTGACGCAATCAATAAGGGTATAATCAAAACTTCTCAGCTCCTTTGTATGGGGTATTATAAACAATAACATAATCGCGGGGAATTTCAAAGATAATTTTTTATGATTTTTAACGATTGCCCTCGCGATAAAAAACTAACCGCAGCGCATTTAGCACCCTTTCAAATTCACCTAAATACGCATCATAGCCCTTTCTGACCCTTGCGCCATGATGCTCACTTGCTCCTGCCACAGCTTCTGCGGTCACGCTTTGTACGTACCCCTGCATTGTATACGAAATAATCTCGATTATTATTTTTGGCTCGATGTCCTCTCGAAACAGCGAAAAATCGGCGCGAGTGTAAATGCCCTCAAATACGGAATCGCGGATTTTGCCAAGGGCTTCCAGCTCGGGAGAAGGGGGCAACGCCCCATCAAGGTACGCGCTTGTGATAAAGTCAAAAATCGCGGGAAACCTAACGGACAGCTCCTTTTTTACCAACGAAAGCTGCCAAATGCTTTGCAGAATGTCGGACTGTATTAAATCGTCCGCTAGGTCTAAAAATTCGCACTTTATTATGTCCATGGAATAGTCGATTAAAAAGGCGTATAGCTGTTCCTTTGTGCCGAAATAATGAAATAACGCGCCCTTGGAAATTTTAGCCTCTCTGACAATATTGTCGGTGGAGGCTTTTTTGTAGCCTGCCAAAAATTCCTGCATGGAGGCGTTGATTATTCGTGTTTTTTTGTCGTCGTCAAGCGCGAGAAATTTTTCGTATTTTTGCATGGGGAAGCCTCCAGACACTCCGAGTATAAACATATTGACTAATCTAGTCAATATGTTTATACTAACTCATATGAAATCAATATCAACAGGTTAATGCTTGGGCTTGGGGCGGATAACGTCCATTAACGCAGAGCGAGGTAATCTCGGGACGGATAAATCCGTCCCCTACAAAATCAATGTCAACAGGTTAATGCTTGGGCTTGGTGACGGCTAATCGTAGGGGCGAGGCTTGCCTCGCCCGAGGTATGTACGTTCTGCGATTCGGGGCGGATAACGTCCATTAACGCAGAGCGAGGTAATCTCGGGACGGATAAATCCGTCCCCTACAAAACCCTATAAAACCCTGCAAAACCATACAATGTCAGGAGTGATTGCCATGCCCACCCCCATAATCCAAGCAAAAAACCTAACAAAGGAATACATCATGGGCGAGGTAACGGTACGCGCCTTGCGTGGTGTTAGCTTTGATTTGTATGCGGGGGAGTTTATTGTGGTGCTTGGGCCTAGCGGGTCGGGAAAAAGCACTCTGCTTAACATAGTTGGCGGTATCGACAAGCCCACATCGGGCGAGGTTATTTTTGAAACGCAGGACATAGCCCAAGCCAGCGACAAGGAATTGACCGCATATAGGCGGAACGCCGTGGGCTTTGTTTTCCAGTTTTACAATTTAATACCAAACCTCACCGCGCGCGAAAATATCAAGCTCGCTTCGGAAATGTCTAAATCGCCCATTTGTCCGGACGAATTGCTCGCCTCCGTGGGGCTTTCGGCGCGCGCGCGGAACTTCCCGACACAGCTTTCGGGCGGCGAACAACAGCGCGTAGCCATTGCGCGAGCGGTAAGCAAAAACCCGTCCATATTGCTATGTGACGAGCCTACAGGCGCGTTGGACTTTGAAACAGGCATACAGGTACTACGTATTTTAAAGGATTTTAACCAGCAATACGGCAAAACGGTAATAATAATCACGCATAACGCTTCTATCGGCGCGATGGGAAACCGCGTATTCTATTTCAAGGACGGGCTAATCGACAAAATAGTAACCAACGAAAAGCCAGTAAACGCGGAAAGCGTTTCTTGGTGAACGCCATGTTATACAAAAAGGGGGCTTCGCCCCATTCCTCCGACTGCCATATGGTGGGAATATCGCCTCGAAGCCTTAACGGTTTCACGTTGTACAAGAAAGCATACCGCGCAATGTGGGCGCATAAAAGGGCTTATCTCGCATGTATATTTTTGATAATGGTCGGCACAATGCTGCTCACCGCTATGGGGACGGCGTTAAGCGGCTTAAAAAACGCCATGGACAGCTTTTACGAGCAATACAAGCTCGCTGACGTGTGGGCGAGTGTCGGCGCGCTGCCGCTTAGCGAAGCCCACCGCTTGCTTGCGATACAAGGGGTAGCCGACATCACCGCACGTACAAGGCTAGAGGTGCGCGCTTCTGTAAATGACAGTGACGAAATAATTATTTTGCGGTTGTTTTCTTATGTGCCGAATGATACGGAACGGATAAACAATTTTTTAATTAGCCAAGACGATTTTAAGGCTTCGGGACGATATTCCCACCAAGAAGGCAGTAAGGTGTTGTCGCAGACAACACCGCACGCCGACCAAGAAACAGTCGGCGAAATGGGGCTAAGCCCCATACTACTAAACGAAGCCTTCATCTCCGCCCACTCCCTAAACCCAAACGACCAAATAACCCTATTCGCCCAAGGCCGCGAGCTACGCTACACAGTCGCAGGCTCTATTATGACACCCGAGTACGTATACATCGCGCGCGGCGGTACGGAAGTAATGCCGAACGCTTCGGGCTTTGGCATAGCCTATATCACGCAGGAATCTATGGACATTCTCACAGGGAACGCAGGCATCGCCAACGAGGTGGTCTTTACACTGCAAGACGGCGTAGAGCTAGAGGACATATACGGCCATTTGCAGGACGCGCTTAGCCCCTACGGCTTAATCTCGCTGTCAGACAGAATGGGGCTGATTAGCTACTCGTTCCTAGACATGGAAGTAAAATCCATCGAAGCTGTGTCCACCAGTATGCCTATGGTGTTTGTGTCCATGGCTATGGTGGTTTTGTACCTTATGCTAAAGCGAATAATCGAGCAGGAACGCACACAAATAGGGGTACTTAAAGCCTTTGGGTACGCGAACAAGGACTTGCTGCTGCACTACATGGCGTACGGCGGAATAACTGGCATAATCGGCGGTTTGCTGGGCTTTTTGTACGGCGGTGCGTTGTCGGGCTTTTATCTGCGTATGTTCTTGGAATTTTTCGCTATGCCCGATATGAAGCAATCCGTAGAGCCTATATATCTTGCCGCTTCGTTGGGGCTTGCGGTGGGCGGCGGCTTGCTCGGTGCGTTTATGGGCGCGTTTAAGGCGTTGACCCTTGCGCCGTCGGAAGCTATGCGGCCGGAAAGCCCAAAGCCCATTAAATATGATATTATAGGAAAAATAAAGTTTTTGCCCTATATTTTAAGCTCGCGGGGGCAAATGGCGTTGCGCGGCATTGTGCGTAATCCGTTCCGCTCGGGCTTTGTTATTATTGGCGTGACGTTTTCCTTTGTCTTGCTTGTAGTCTTTGGCGATATGGAGGGCATGGTAGATACCTTGCTGTATTCCCAGTTTACAGATATGCAAAAGTACAGTGCGAAAGCGACCTTACGCCAGCCCATTCCGCTTACCCAAGCCATAGAAGCCGCGTACGCCATTCCGCAAATTACACAAGCAGAGGCTCTGTGGGAGGTACCGGTTGTATTATCCAACAGGCATATAAAAAGCGGCGCGACAATCACGGGAATTGCCGCAGACAGCGGCTTGTTTGCGGTTTTTGACACAGATACACGAAGGGCGTATCCGCCGCCCACAGACGGCTTAATTATCACCAACGGACTAGCAGACCAGCTACACGCGCAGGCAGGAACGCTTCTATATATCTCCAATTTGCAGGGCGAGGACATCGCCGTACCAGTAACGCGCGTAATTACACAAAACGTAGGAAGCGGCGCGTATATGGAAATTTCCGCGCTTGCGGATTTGCTGGAACACCCAGCCGCCGCCAACGCGCTTATTTTCAACACAAGCGATTTACCCGCCGTGGCGGATTATCTGAAAGAAAGTACAATAGTAGGCACGGTGGATTCCGTAGAAGCTACCTTGCAGCAATATGTAGACATGCTCGCGCCGTTTTCGGCTATATATTCCGTGATGTTTTTTATGGGCGTGGCGATTGCGTTCGCGATTATTTACAACACGGCGGCTATCTCCCTTTCCGAACGGCAGCGCGAGTTTGCGACCCTGCGCGTGCTTGGCTTGAGCGTGGACGAGGTGTGCGAGATTATGCGGTTTGAATACTGGGTACTCGCCGCCGTGGGAATAGCGGTGGGACTGCCGCTTGCGCCTATGCTGTTGGTTTTGATAAACGCGGTAATGGACACGTCCATGATGAGTATGCCTACCAATATCAATACAAGCGCGTACATTATGGCAGGGCTGGGCTGTATAGCGGCTATTATGCTTTCCAATTTTTCTACTAAGCGTAAGATTCGGAAATTTAATATGGTAGAGGTTTTGAAGGAGAGGGAGTAAATGAAAAAACACGTAAAATACATCTTGCTTGCGGTGATTATTATTTGTGCGGCGGTGGGCGGCGGTGTCTACTACACGCTACCCTTGTCTGTGCGAATGGTGGAAGTCGTTCCGCAAACCGCCGAGCTTAATTTTACGGAGCAAGGCACGGTAAGGACTGGGCGCGCAGTGCTTGTTTTCCCTGCGTTCCATGGCGAAATAAGCCAAATATTTGTCGCGGAGGGGCAAGCTGTTTCCGCTGGCGAGCCTTTGGTTAGCGTAAAGGCGGATTCGCTTATACTGCGGCTAGAGCAAGTAAACAATGGCATACGCGGACTGGAGGCGCAGCTAGAAAACGTAGAAATAGAAGCGGAAAACACACGCAGCAGATTAAATTCTACGCTACAGAGCTTGCGAGGGGAGCTAAGGGCGGTTGACGCGCAGGCGAATATGAGCGGCATGGCGTTTGCGAATCAACAAGAGGTCTACAACGAGCAAATTCGCCTACAGCAGGTGGTAATCGCCAGTCACGAAAACGAGCTAGCCCGCGTAAGCGAAACTTTGGAACGCACGGAAATTTTGTATGAGGGCGGCGTTGTTCCGCTTGTAGAATTAACCTCGGCGCGTACGGCTGTTTCTGTTGCGCAGGCGAACCTCGAAGCCGCAAATACTCAGCTTGCGGTAATTGTCGCGGGCGCGGGCGTAAGCGATACCGAGCATTTTGAGGGCATACGCGCCTCGCTAACCGCACAAATAGAGGGCTTGAACGCACAGCTAAGCCAAGACAGCACCGCCGCGGCGAGGGCGTTAATTGAGTCGCAAATAGCTGTAGAGCAATTGACAGCGGAACAGCTACGGCAGGAAATCGCCAACGCCGTCATTACCGCGCCTGTAGACGGCATAATTACCACCCTGCACGCCCAAAACACCAACATGCTAAGCGCGGCAACGCCTGTAGCGGAAATAACAACCTCGGGCGAAACGGAAATACACGTATATGTTTCTACACAAGATATAAACAGCATAAAGGTGGGCGATAGCGTTAATCTAACGCTTCGTCAGAGGGCGGAGGACATACATTTTTCGGGCGTGGTGACAGAAATAGAGAATGCCGCTGTGGTACGGTTTACGGCATTAGGAGTAGAGGAGCGTAAGGTGGGCTTGCGTATTTTACCGCAAATTGCGGTAGACGAGGGCGGGCTTGGGCTTGTACTTGGTGACGGCTTTGCGGTGGACGTGACTTTTTCCTTGTTCCGCGAGGAAGGGCGGCTTATTGTGCCGCGTACCGCTGTTTTTAAGGCGGACGGTCGGGATATGGTGTGGATAGTTGACGGCGGCAGGGCTAGGGCGGCGTATGTTGTTACTGGTATGGAGCTGCGTACAGATGTTATAATTGAGAGTGGGGTAGAGGTGGGGCAGGTTGTTGTGGTTAATGCTAATAATGAGGGGTTACGGGACGGGGTTAGGGTTGTGAGGGAATAGGGGGGTCTAGCATGTGGAAATCTCGCGGATTGCGGGGCAGTGCGTTTGAGGAGCTAATCGACCTCACAAACAGCCTTTATTGCCAAAAAGGCTTGGCGGTAATCCAAAAAATACCTACGCCGATTACGCCTGTAGAGGTGGACAACAAGGCGCGCACGATTACGTCGGCGTATTTTGAAAAAAAAAGCACCGTGGACTTTATCGGCGCGGCGCAGGGGCTTGCTATATGCTTTGATGCAAAGGAAACGCGGCAGCTGAGCCTGCCCTTGCGGAATATTCATGCGCATCAAATTGAGTTTATGGAAAATTTCCACGCGCAAAAGGGACTTAGCTTTATTCTTGTGCATTTTCAAGTGAAAAACGAGGTTTTTTTGTTGCCTGGGGAGAATTTGGCGGAGTATTATCGGGCTTCGCTAAAGGGCGGCAGGAAGTCGATTCCTTATTCGGCGTTTGAGCGTGATTATATTGTGCCTAATAGGAATGGTTTTCCTGTGCATTATTTGGTGGCGGTTAATGCGTGGCTGGGGAAGGGGGGCAAATAAAAAGTGGCTTCGCCACTTTTTACGCCGCTACGAAGTAGCGGCTTGCCGCTGCAGGCGGCATTTGCCCCCCCACGCTTCACCCCTCACCGCACCCCAGCCCGCAACAACCGACTATACTCCAACCAAGAAATATACCGCCCGCCCATTTTTTCCAAATGCGGCGTATGAAACTGGCAGTCCACAAACAAAAACTCATGCTCGTCCAAAACCTTACACAACGCTATTAACGCCAGCTTAGAGGCGTTTTTTACTTTAGAGAACATACTTTCGCCGAAAAAGCACTGCCCGATTGCCACACCGTACAAGCCGCCCACCAATACGCCGTCCTTGTACACGCCCACGCAAGCCGCGTACCCCTCGCCAAAAAGCGCGGCGTACGCCGTTTCTATTTCGTCGGAAATCCACGTTTCGCCCTCGCGCAGCTGTCGGCAGTTTTTTACTATTTCCGCAAAATCGGCGTTGAGCCTTGTTTCATATTCGTTTGCGCGTATTAGCCTTTTCATGCTACGCGAAACGTGTATTTCCTTGGGGAAAATAACAAAACGCTCGCGCGGACACCACCACAAAAGCTCGTCGCCAGGATTGTACCACGGGAAAATTCCGCTAGAATACGCCGACAACAAACGCCCGACCGACAAATCGCCGCCAAACGCCAAAAGCCCATCAGGGTCGGCAAGCGACGGCGGCGGGAACAGGTATGATGTTTTTGTTAGCTTAAATGCCATTGCGAGCGCCCTTTTTTCTGTTATAATACCCCCATAATACAATAAACCTCCAAGAAAGGAAAATTTCTTATGAAAAAACTTGTTTTAGCTGTACAAATTTTTATTCTAGTTGTTGCGCCGCTTAATGTCCTCGGCGCGTTTGATGTGCATAACGCCATGCTTACTGCCGAGCTGGCATACCGAGATGGCACACCGCTACCCAACACGAACATGCGCGAGGACGCGTCCGTCAGCTTTTCCATCGGGCAGGAAGCGATTATTTACATGACCTTTGACGAGCCTGTCCGCTTCACAGGCTCGCGCGTAGCTATCGACACCGATATTCTCGTTTCGGGGCGTGCCGCCGCAAGGACATCTCACATGAAAATTCTCAGCTTTATAGTAGACGGCCGCGACCTAGGCGGGCGCGACCAATGGCATTTTCACAGCGACGAACCCGATTACATGAAATTTGCCGTAACATGTCGATGGGCGGAATGTGACTACGACACCTATGACGTGACCGCACTGCGGCCGTTTACCACACTGGAAATCACGTTTGTCGTGCCGGATATGCCAGTTGAGGAGGACGGGTATGTGTTTGATGAGGATATGGGAATGGGTGCGGACTGGGAAGTCGGGGGAGTGGGGGAAGTAGGTGAGGTGTTCGGGGAAGTAGGCGAAACAGGCGAAACGAGCGAATCGGGCGAAACAAGCGAAACGAGCGAAGCCGTAGGAGAAACCGCACAAGAAACAACACGCGGAACACCAACCGCGTCCACGCCAACAGGCGGATATAACAACGCCGAGGGCGAGGATAGATTTTCCGCTTGGTTGACAGGAATCGCCATGATACTACTCGCCGCAGGGATAGTTGGCGCGGTGGCTTATTTTACTAGGAGGAAGTGATAAAACTTGCGTATTTATATGGACGTTTGCTGTTTTGGTTGTCTGTCTGACACAGGACATGGCGACTATACCGCCGAACGTGACAAGCTACACGAGGGGCTTACCTTTGAAGAAATTATTACTAACGTCCGTGAAACAGATGCGGATAATTAAAAATGGCTTTGCCACGACAAACGCGCAAAGCCGAAATACGTAAATCAAACACGGATTCAACGGATTTTCACGGATTACGCGGATTGGCTAGTGGGAAAATCTGCGAAAACCTGCCAAGCCCGAAAAAATCCGCGGAATCTGCGAAAATCCGCGTAAATCCGCGTTCCATGCCCTTAAAACCCACAAAATCCGCGCCCCATTCTTCACAAAAATAGTTGACGATAAAATAAAGCAGTGGTACTATAACAACACACCATCAAATCCTCAAAGCAAGATAAGCAGTATTCAAGTGGTCTTGCTGTATACCGAGGTAGCGTTCGGTTATTTTCATGCTACTATGATTGTATATGTTCATTACAATTATAGGGCAAACGCCGTTTTGCCACGAATGGTAGCCAAAGGTTTTGCGTAGCGAATGGCAAGAGATTCGTTGCCCTATGTCCTTTGCCGCTAGGCTGATAATGCGGTAGGCTTGTACGCGGCTTATGGCGTTTCCTGTGTGGGCGTTTAGTATAAGCGGTGCGTTTGGCTTTGCTTGCGAACGGTACTTTTTCAGTGCGGAAATCACGTTTTTGTGCAACGCAATTGTCTTGTGCTTCTTGGTTTTGTTCTCGGTTAGGCTTATTTCCGTGCACGGCTTGCCTGTGCTAAAGTCGTAGACATCGTTTGTGCCAAGCCGTAAAATATCGGAAATCCGTAACGCCGTATGCAGACACAACGAAACAAGTACATAGTTGCGGGGGTGGTTTTGCAGGCTCTTTAATAACCTCCTCACGGCTATGGGGCTACGGATAGGCTCTGTAAGCGACATGCTGTCGTCCTCCTTGGTTTGGCGTGATGTTCAAACACCTCCGCCTGTGGCATTTTTGTATAATGTATCATATATTTTTACTATAACAAACTATTTCTTACCGTTTCATTGTTAGGAGGTTGAAGCCCATGGTTAGAACGAAATGGGAACAAGTAGAGCATGACGAAGATGTGCGAGATATTCAAGAATACGAAAGAGAAAAAGCAAACGGAACACTGGAAACAACGCCTTGGGAGGAAATAAGGAAACGACTAAACCTATGATATATACTCTCGATTTTTCCAAAAAAGCCGAAAAGCAGTTTTGTAAACTTGATAGGTCTGCACAAGAGAATATATCCGCATATATCAAAAAGTATTTTGGCGTTACTCCGCACGACCCACGCTCCCACGGCAAGCCCCTAACAGGCAAGCTAAAGGGCTACTGGCGGTACGAGGTGGGCAAATACCGCCTTATATGCGAAATCCAAGACAATATATGTAAGGTGATTGTTGTTAAGGCAGGACATAGGCGAGATATTTACAAGTAGGGGCTGTCTTTTGGTTTACAATGTAACATAATATCTATTCTGTTACATTCACAAAAAAAGCCAGTAAAAAAGCACATAAAAAAGAGCGGGTATTACCCCGCTCGCCCGAAATTTAAAAATATGTACCCGAAAAGCCCTTGATTTTACTAGGTAAAATACCGCATGTAACACAATAGATATTTTGTTACATACGGCGAAAATAAAGCATAAAAAAAAGGAGTGTTCACTATGAAAAAGCAACTAAGAAAGGCAAACGGCTTGGCACTGCCTACGGTGGTTTTGTTTATTATTATGATGGCTACCGTGGGTACACTAATGGTGGTAGTGTCCAATCGTTCCATGAAAATGTCTAACGCAACACCTACCCTAGACGGACACTACTATGCCGCCGAATCTGCCATAAATAGGGCTATGGTGGGCTTAGTTAGTGATGTTAGCGATTTTTCGGTCAGTGCAGTACAAGAAGCCGCCAAGCAAGCGGCAGAAGATATAATGGTGGCGGTAAACGCTCGGCTTATGTCTTTTCCGCACTCGGGAGCTAACGCGCCTAATCGTACTGATTTGCAAGATTTTTTAGTAAATAGCTTTGATGCTAATGCAGAGAATTTTCAAGATAAAATAAGAAACGCGGTGCATGATTATATCAGCGGAGCTATTAGCCTACCTGCGCCACATTCTGCTACACCTAGCATGGGTACAAGTGAGGTTTATTTTTGGCTCGTAGGTGCGGACGAAACAGCTCCTATGGACGGTTTTAATACGCCCGGCTACGCTAACCTAGCGAGGGTAGGCACAGGCGCAGATGCGGATAAGCTACGAGTTGGGCTTGCAGGTGTGACAGTAACTACCCCTGCACAAGATAGCTCCCACCCTCTTAATGAAGCTGGCGAATATGAAGTATGGAAAACAAGTATAGGCATTAAGCCGTATATAACCTTTGAATCCTATGCGGGTACTGTTTCGGGTACGCAAGCTATTACACAAGACATTATTATTCCGTTTGACGAATTTGATGTATATTTTGGGTTTGATGTGACTGGTGGAAACGGCGGTGCTAGTGCAGACGGAGCTTTTTGGGGAATTATACCCTCAGCTCTAACTGTTGGTGGGGACAATAAAACAAAGGTTAATGGCGGCACAAATTACCCAACCCCTTTACCTTTGAACAGCTTAACTTCAGCTATAGACAATCTAAGGAATGATATACGCAAGAAGGCGTATGGGTCTGACACTTATCACATGGCATCGAATGTTCCAGGTCCCGCACACACAGTCGAAGTTGTAATGATAGATGGTGAACGTAGACTTAGAATAAACGGCAATGGTTCTGCTAACACAATGGCTAACACAATGGCTGTACCTCCTAATAATCGTTTGGTTATTGATTCCCCTAGTAGTGGTGTAACGCTCATGGGTGATTTTTCGGGTATGAGTATAGTGGGGCAAAACATACCTGTCTTTCTAGGGTCGGCTGACTCTAACCCTAAGCCTAAGCCGTTTATATCAAGCAATTCCTCTAATAATGAAACATTTATTTTTACTCAAAGCAACATAACCGTAAATGTATCTGACGGAACAACACTGAACAATGTAAGTGTAGGAACGACACAGAACATGTCGTTCCAAAGCCACGGAGTGCCTGGCACAGTGTTAATGAACGCGGTTTTTGCCGCAAATACAATGCCAGATGGTGAGATAAAGGCATCTGAATGGTCGACAAACCAATTGCCCCAGTTTTATGCACGCGGCACACTACAATTGCGTATGGAGGGTAAAGACAAGGACGGCAAGGGTATCGCCATGGGCGGATTATTCGCAAATGCGGATGGTGCACAAACACAAATTGAAATAGACAACGGCGGAGCTGATTTTAACGGACTATTTGCAGCACCTCCTTCTTCGGGCAGTTATGTACGAGGGGATACAAACTTTATTTCGCCACCCAAATTCGCCGACGAAGCCATGGACGTACTAGATGATTTGGCGGTACAAATTAACAGTAGCGGTGGTGGCGGTGGTGGCAGTGACGATCCACCAAGCTATAGCTTCGATTCGAGTTCGTGGGGCGTAAACACCGACACCGCCGATGTACCCACTGCCCCACCGTCTTTCCACACCCCCTAACACAAACCACACAAAACAAGGCAATAACGCAGTCATTATCCGCGTTATTGCCTTGTTTATTTTTGTAGCCGCCACACACCCCCCAAACAAAACACCACCGTACTAACAACAAGCACCCCTGCGGAAAACCAAAACCCACTTGTAAACCCACCATAAGTCAAAACCACGCCATACATTTCCCGAAAATCGTCAAGCGCATGGGACGGCGCGTTCGCGAACAGCTCCGCAAGCTGTTTGTCGGCTAACACCTGCCGAAACATGCTTGCGGCGTGGGTCATGGGGAAGCAGCGTATTACCCACTGCACCGCGTTGGGAAACGAGCCTATGGGGATATAAATTCCCATCAAAAAGCCGATTAGCGTGCCTATTACTGTGCTTAACGCTGTAAACGCGCCTTGGCTTTTGATAAAGGAACAAAAAAATGTGCCTATGGAATTTCCGCAAAGTACGCTTAAAATTACTGTAAAGACGAGCCGCGCGAGGTCTGCGGAGCTTGGCACGCCTGCGCCCTTGACGGCGAGGTACAGCAGGACAAGGGCAAGCGCGGCAAGGCTCATAATAAGCCCTGCCACGGCAGAGCCGAGCATATAACTAAGCGCGATTTTGCCGCGAGAAACAGGGCTTGTAAAAAAGTCCTTTGCGGCGGCTTGCTTGTCGGCTATGCTTATGCCCATCGCGCCAAGACAGCTAGTAACGCTCGACACCGCGACCATTCCCCCTAGCGTTATGCTTGCGATTACTACGCCCGCCTGCGGCGCGTCAAAGCCTAGCTGTTGCCGCAAGCCGTCCTCCATTATTCCGCCTAGGAATAATACGTACAGCGCGATTATAATAAGTACCGCCAAAAGCGAGAAAAAGACGTTCGCCTTGTCGCGGAAGAATAATAGTATATTTCGTTTTAACATTTAACACCCTCCTAATTCATGCCGCCTGCGGCGGCTGTGCTGTCGGTTGGTGGAAAAAATTCGCAAAGCGAATTTTTTCCACTTGTAAGGTTCAAAAAAACATCATCAAGCGTGCCATTGATAATTTCTACGTTTGCGATGTTTTCTTTGTGCCGTTCTATTATCGGCAGTGCTTCCAGTGTACTTCGTAGCTTATACTCATTGTACCTGCCGTCCGTGGTTGTTATTTTCAGCAGGTCGGTACAATAGGCGGCTTTAAGCTGTGTTGGCGTGCCGCGCGCTTTTATTTCCCCCTTGTGAATAATGACAATGTCGTCACTTTCGGCGGCTTCCTCCATGTAATGCGTGGTGAGAAATACCGTCATTCCGCGCGATTTTTGCAAATTGCGTATTAACCGCCAAATATCGCGCCTTGTTTTCGGGTCAAGCCCCGTGGTCGGCTCGTCAAGAAAAAGCAAGCGCGGCGTATTAACCAACGCGCGTGCTATGTCGGTACGCCTACGCTGGCCGCCCGACAGCCTGCCATACAGGCGCGTGTCAAGCTCGCCTAGCGCGGTAAGGCGAATGGCTTCGTTTACGCAGCTTTTTAACCTCGCGCCGCGTAAGCCGTACAGGCTACCTCGCACCATCAAATTTTCCCTCACGGTCAGCTTGTCGTCCAGCACAGACTCTTGAAACACAACGCCTATAAGCTCGCGCACCCTTTCGGGGTTTTTCGCTGCGTCTATGCCGCCGACAGTGACCGCTCCAGACGTTTTTGCGAGCAGGGTCGTGAGAATACCTATAGTCGTAGATTTTCCTGCACCATTTGTACCAAGCAGCGAGAACAAATCGCCCTCTTTTACGCTAAAGCTAATGCCGTTTACGGCTTTTATATTGCCGTAGGCCTTGAACAAGCTCTCTATCTGTATCAAAAAAATCACCTCGGGGGCAGTTTACCAAGGTGATTTTTCTATTTCAATATTACTCGCTGTGAGTTTCGTTTTCCTCGTTGTGAAATGCGTTTAGGCGTTCGTTTATTTGTGCGGCGAGCCGTTTCGCGCGCAATGTCTGGTACACATACAGCGCGATATACAAAAACAGGAAAAAGACAACGGTAAACAGCGCGTTTTTTGTGTCGAGCCATTCGTAGTACAATAACAACGAAAAAACGACAGCGGCGGTCAAAATAAAATGCGCTACCTTACGCAAGACCAATTCCACGCGCGAAATAGTTTCCTTATGCACAAAGAGCAATATGGGCAACGAGCTAAAAAAGGCAATCACGACAAGGCTAAACAAGCCGCCCGCGTCCATGGAGATTTCATTGTCGCTCCAGAATACACTAGAGGAAATAAAAAGCAGTTGGAACGTGGCAATCGAGCAAAAGCTGATGTATATGGATTTTAACGCTTCTTTTAGTTTCATAACGACCTCCTTTTGTAGGGGACGGGTTTACCCGTCCCGAATTGACGAACGTGCGTACCTCGGGCGAGGCAAGCCTCGCCCCTACGAGTAGCCGTCGGCTACAGCCCAAACCGCTGTTTAAGTATGGGCACATATTGCCTAGAAATAATTACCCTTTCGCCGTTCACCAAAACCGCCTGAAAACGGCTATCCCCTGCGGGGGAAACGCTTTTTATTTTTTTCACGTTGACAATCACCTGCTTGCTTATTCTGATAAAATCGCCTGTGCTAAGGGCTTCCTCTATTTCGTAGAGCTTTAGCTTGCTTCGATAGACGGCCTTTTGTGCGTATACGAACGTCTTTAAGTCCACGCTTTCCACATAAAAAATATCCGTCACGGACAGCATAAACGCCTCCTCGTTGATATAAACCGTAAGGCAATCGGGGCTTTTGATAAGGTTGATTGCCCGCGAGATATTGTCGCTTATACAGCGTACATTAAAAATTATGCTTTCTTCCTCGTTTTGCGGTGGTTCTTGTATTATTATTTTCATTTCAACACCGCCTCAATTTATTGCATTTCATAAATTGCAGAAATAAATTTATAATAGAGGTATTCACCACTTTGTTGATGTCTCCATGGTTCAGGTGGCAAACTAATAACTATATGAGCGTGCCTAATTTTTTGCTCTCGGTAATAGAACGGGTCTGTAATAGACATTTTTTCATAGCTATGATTATTATATATAAAGGTTGCTTTAAATTTTTTATACTCGTCACGAGAAATGTAAAGGTCATATACATCGGCTAAAAATAAAGACTTATCTCCACACCGTAATTCATCTGTGTATAAAAAATGTCTTTTATTAAAAAATATAAAAGGGTCTGTATCTGTCTTTGGATATGCTATATCTCTATTTGAACTACGAATAAGCCTAAAATCATGTACCCAATAATTTTCAGGTTGGAAATCAAGTGGGGCTTGGGTTAAAAATTGGTTCGGGATAGTAACTGTATCTTCTGTGTTAAAAGAACGACAGCTTGATTTGGGAACGGCATCGCCATATTTATCTGACACAAGCCTTACCCATCGACCATCGCTTGTTACCCCTGCGACACAAAACCCTGCCGCCTCATTATTGCACTTTTTGTCTGATTTTGCCAAAACAAGCAGCTCCATAAAAATCCCCCTATATATGTTTTATTTCTATTGCATTATTGTTTTTTTTAAGAATTTCACTTAATAATCGACGATGACATTTATCTGCCGTAGGCTCACTACAGAGCAAGCATATTTTATTAAAGCTATCAAAGCGTATAAAAAAATCTTGATGTGCTTTACGATTTTCTATGAGAGAGGTGTACCGATTTTCGTAATATCCCCATGAAATTTTTTTACCCTTGTAATCGTCTAGTATGTCCTTCGTGGGTGCAAATTCTATACAATGCTTATAGTCACATTGACAAATTTCTCTTAGGAAGTATGCCATATCATTACCTTTTGCAAAGCCAGCTAACTGTGATTTATTATTAAGTCTAACGTCAAGCAGCAAATCAATTTTATTTTTTTTAATTAGTTCAAAAAAATCTTCGGCAGATTTTTGCGTAAATCCTATAGTATACAATTTCATCTTTTTCCCTCCTGTAGGCGATAACCTATCTCTGAATTTCTTTTGCGATATGCCTGTGTTAAAAAGTCTGTCGTTTCTTCGGGGGTACTTATATCTGAAACTGTTTCAAGTGACAACTGTGCTCTATTGGGAAAATATTTATCCAATAATCTTTTTTCTATTTCTTCCTGTGTAATAGCGTAGCCGTTTTGCAATAAATGATTGACTTGATACCCCATTGTGTGAAAATTTCTTGATACCATTATAGAGCGATGACATTCAAAAGGGTCTTTTTCGGAACACATCAATACAAAAGTATAATCCTTTTCCATGCTAGCTTTAAGTTTGTTAAATCCAGAAATAAAGCTATCCGATAGAGAGAATTTTTCAAAGTCTAAAAAGCCTTCGCTTGAATAATAGCTCGTATCTTCCTGTCTAGCCCCAAATTCTTTTGCATAATTACGATAATGGACACCGTACCTATACAAAAGTGTTTGTATGTTATCTTTATTATAATCGGCAAAGTGTTTCGAGTATGGAACACTGCGAACATCTACTACTACTTGTATTCCATTATGCCTTAGCAATTCAACAAAATTTTGGATACTCAGACCTGAATAACCTATAGAATATATTTTATTGACCACAGACACTCACCTCACCTAAATTATATAACAATCTCTCAATTATATACTTTAACAAAAAATTTGACATTGTTCAAAAGAATTTAAAAATAGACTTGAACTACCTCATCGCGTGCAAAGGAGTACAACAACACCTCTGATACCTCCATGCCTGTGGCTTTTTCTAGTGCTTGTTTGTATATTTTTAGCTGTACATAATGTTTTTTTGCCCAGTCCTTTGTTGTTACGGTGGGGGGAATATTGTCGCTTTTGAAGTCGATTAGTACGATTTTGCCGTTTTCCTCAAAATGGCAGTCGATAATACCATGTACTAGAATGGTTTCGGTTTCGCTTGTTTCCTCGCTTCCGCCCTCGCTTGCTCCCTTGCCTTCGCTCTTGCTTGCTCTCTCACTCTTGCTCTCGCTTGCTTCCTCGCCCTTGCTCTCGCTTCCGCCCTCGCCTTCGCTTCCGCCCACACCCTCGCTAGGATACAGCTCCGCCGCAGGAAGCGCAAGCACAAACGGCGTTTCCCGAAACAGCCGCCGCCCTGCCGCCGCGTTGCGTATTCGCTGTGCTAGGGGCGAGCTTGTAAGCGTTTTTATTTTTTCGGGCTCTATTATTTGCGATTCTTCCGCCGTTATATGGTTTTTTTCTCGCAGGAACGCAATAAATTCCTTGATTTTTTCTATGCTTGTATGCTCGCTAAAGTCAATATGCTCCGTGATTTTGTGCAACGCCGAGCCTATTTTGGCGGCGGTAATGCCGCTAGTAGCCGCGATAAACTGCGGCGGCTCAAAGGTGGGTAGTTGTACCTCGTTGGCGTTGATAAAGCTACTGTCTGGCGTGATGTCGTATAGGCGTTTTATTTCCGATATGGACAGCTTTGAGGGCAACGCAGGGGCGGCTTTTTGGGGCGTTAGCTGTATTTTTTCTATTTTTTGGGAAATTTCAACGCCACGACCCACGCCCAATTCACTTGCTTCTTGAGAATCCCCACGCAAAGCCCCAAGCTCCGCTTCGCTTGCTCCTTGGAAATCCCCACGCTCCGTAACCGCTTCGCTTGCTCCTTGTGAATCCCCAAGCAAAGCCCCACGCCTTGCTTCGCTTGCTTCTTGGGAATCCCCAAACAAAGCCCCAAGCTCCGTAACCGCTTCCCTTGCTTCTTGTGAATCCCCACGTACTGCAACCGCTCCGATTGCTTCTTGTGAATTTTCAAGCAAAGCCCCAATCTCCGCAACCGCTTCACTTGCTTCTCGGGAATCCCCACGCTCCGTAACCGCTTCACCTGCTCCTTGAAAATCCTCCCCCCAACCCCCATGCACCCTAATCTCAAAAATCCCCCTTGCCTCCCCCTCACGACAAATAACACAAGGCATCAACCAATCCAAATAACTCCCCGCGCTCTGACGTTCCGAACGCGGCAACGTCCTTTGTCCGTCAGTCGCCACGCTATCGCTCCATTTTTCCATCGCCTTGCCGTAGTCCTTCACCGTGCCAGTCAGTATCAGCCGCTCCTTGGCGCGGGTCAACGCCACGTACAAGCAACGCATTTCTTCCGACATATTCTCGCGGTGGGTAAGCCGTTGCAAGCCAAACCGCGCCAGCGTATTGGCGCGAGTGCGTAGCCGCGTGTCCACGTAATACGCGCCCACGCCCTCGCGCGAATGTAAAATTACCGGCCGCCGCAAGTCCTCGGTATTAAATTTTTTGGCAAGAAACGCGCAAATTACAACGGGAAATTCCAGCCCCTTTGACTTGTGAATGGACATCAGCCGCACCCTGTTACCGCCTGAGGTGTTCGGCTCCTCCGCGCTGGAAACAATGCCCGCCGCGCTTAGCCGCTCGATATAGCGGACAAAATGAAACAGCCCTTTCATGCTAGTGTTCTCAAATTCGATTGCGCGCTCGAACAATAGCCGCAGGTTGGCTTGCGCGACTGCGCCGTCGGCACGGCCGCCCACATGCGCAGGGTAGCGCGTGCTGTCGTACACCAAGCCCACCAAGCGGCTTATAGGCATGTACACACTTGCGGAACGCCATTTTTCCAAATCGGCAAAAAATTTTTCCAGCTTGGCGCACAGGGCTTGCGGTATGTCCTGCGAAAGCGCGAGCATGGCGCGTTCGTAAAAATCGCTTTCCTGCATACGCGGCTTTTCTCGTTGCTCTGCTTGGCGTGACGGGTCACTAACACTGGCGATTTGAAACAGCTCGTCCGCAGTAATTTCATAAACAGGGCTGCAAAGCACGGTAATCAGCTCAATATCCTGCCGCGGATTGTCGATTATTCGCAAAAAAGCGGTCATTACCTTTATTTCCTGCCGTTCAAAAAAATCCTCGTTTTTGTCGGCTATTGCATCTATGCCGTGTTTTTTTAATTCGCGTATTACCTCGTTGGATATATTGGAAATACTGCGTGACAGAATCGCAATATCGCCGAATTGGTACTCGTCTGATAGCTCTTTAATACATTTAGCGATTACGCGCGTTTCTGCGATTATTTTGCCTATAGGCTCGCTTTGGTCGGCGTGCGGTGTTGTCGCAGACAACACCTTACTGCCTGCTTCCTCGTCCTCGCTATCCTCAAAATACTCCGCCACCTCGATTTGCATTTTTGATGTCGGCTTAGCTTCGTAGCTCTCATGCCCTGCATGTAAGGCGGCGTTATCGTCATATTCTACATCGCCCACCGCGGTACACATCAGTTGCTCGAAAAAAAAGTTAATCGCGCGCAAAACCTCGGGGCGGCTTCTGAAATTATGCGAAAGATGTATGCAGTTCTTGCCCTCGCGGTACTTTTTCAAAAACAGCTCGGGGTTTGCACGGCGGAAGCGGTAAATGCTCTGCTTTACATCGCCCACAAGGAAACGCCGCTCCGCCACGGCAGACAGTATTAAATCCTGTATTTCATTGGAGTCCTGATACTCGTCAATTAGCACCTCATAATATTTGTGAATCCCCTCGGCAGGCGACATATCCTCGGGCGCGTTCGGGTAAAGAATTTGTATAGCAAAATGCTCCAAATCGGAAAAATCCATTATATTTTTCGCGCGTTTTTCCATGGCGTATTCGTCATAAAAACGCAGGGTAAGCCGAATAAGCGCGTTTATGCGTGGCGCGAGTGCTTGCAGGTCGCTTAATATTTTTTCCGGCGGCGCGAAAAAAACGCCCTTCACTAGCTTTTTTATGCGGTCTTTCGCCTTGTTGCGTATGCGTTGCACGCGCTCCTTGTCCTCGGGCGCGACCTCGTCCTTTGCGGTAATTCGCGGCAATGTCCCCCACGAAATTTGCGAAAACTCGGTATATAGCTCGCCAAATGTCAATTTACGGCAAAGCTGTAACAAATCCGACAGCATTTTTTTTTCGTCCGACAGCTTGTCTATGTATTTTTCTGGGGCAAGCGTACTGGCACGGCAAATGGAATCATACGCCGATTCCACGCCAAAAATAAGCTCCTCGCGCGCGATTTTCGCCCAGCTAGTGCCGTCTATATCGCCCAAGCCCTCGAACGCCAAGGCATAACGCCTTGCCGCCTCCTTGGGAAAGGGGTCGCTTTGTATAAACTCATAAATGCCCAAAATAAGGCTTTCCAGTCTGCCGTCCGTGGTTTTTCCGCCGTAAACGTCCGCAAGGTCGATAAAATCGGCGTTGCCCTCTTGGTATTCCGTTTCAAAAATCTGGTCGAGCGTTTGCGACTTTATAAGCGAAAGCTCGGCATCGTCCCCTATTTTAAAGGCAGGGTCAATGTCTATTTGCTGGAAATTTTCTCTAATTAGCTTGCGGCAAAAGGAGTGAATCGTGGAAATATCCGCCACGGGAAGCAATGCAGACTGCGTATACAGCCCATTCTCGTGCAGTCCCTTTTCTATACGCTCGCGCATTTCGGCAGATGCCGCTTCCGTAAATGTGACTATAAGTAGCCTGTCCAAGGACACGCCCTGTGTAATATGCCGTATGATTCGCTGTGTAAGCACGGCGGTTTTGCCCGAGCCTGCCGCGGCGGAAACTAGAATTTCCTCGGCGTTGGTGTTGATTGCTTCTAATTGTGCAGGGGTGAAGCTATCCATAGGTAAACATCGCCCCAGGTATATTACGCTCCGCTATTTTTAGGCCGCCGAGGGTGATATTATTGCCGTCCAGTACGCGCTGTACCGTGTCGAACGCGAGCATGGGCGTATTGTTCTCGTCGCTTAAATGCGCGAGAAACACATGCGTTTTGCCTGGAATTACCACCTCGGCAAGCAACATTCCTGCCTGCGCGTTGGACAAATGGCCGTACTTGCTTGCTACACGCGTTTTAAGAAAGCGCGGATAACTGCCGCGTTCCAGCATTTCGGGGTCGTGGTTGCTTTCCAATAAAATTACTCGCGCGTTTTTTAGCTTCTCTTTAATGGAATCGGTGACGTGTCCTAGGTCGGTAGCGATTACTATTTTTTCCTTTTGGTTTGCCGTGGCATGAAAAGAATAGCCCACAGGCTGTGAAGCGTCGTGCGGAATATCAAAGGCGGTAATTTCCGCGCCGCCGATAATCAGCGGATTGTCAGGCTCTATTATGCGCGCTTGGTTTTCGCCTAGCTTGCCTAGACTACGATTGCGTGAAAAATACTGCCATGTAAGCGGCGTGGCGTATACGGCGGTATTAAAACGCCGCGCCGTCACGCCCGCCCCCTCTATATGGTCGCGGTGTTCGTGCGTTATAAAAATGGCATCTAAGTGCCTAATATTCATTTTGTGCAACGCGTGTTCTATTCTCTTTCCGCTTACGCCCGCGTCCACCAAAAAATGCTGCGAACCAAGCCCCACGTAGTATGCGTTACCGCTAGAACCGCTTGCTATTGTGAAAAACTTCATTGGCTTGCACTCGGCAGCTGACTACACCTCGTAATATCCGCGCCGAGGGAGCGCAGCCGCCCCTCTAAATCCTCGTAGCCGCGGTCGAGATGCTCCACGTTGGTAATTACCGTCTGCCCCTTGGCGTTTAAGCCAGCGATTACCAGCGCCGCCCCTGCGCGTAAATCGGTAGCCGACACCTGCGCCCCAGTAAGCAAGCGCGGCCCTGTTATCACAGCCGTACGCCCTGCCATTTTGATATGCGCGCCTAGCCGTTTTAGCTCGCCCACATAGCGGAAGCGTTGCTCAAACACATTTTCTGTAACATGGCTTATGCCGTTGGCTACGGACAACAGCGCGGCTATTTGCGGCTGTAAATCTGTAGGAAAGCCTGGGTAATATGCCGTTTTTATTTCGCAGGGACGTAAGCTCTCGATTCCCTTTACGTTTAGCCAGTCCTCGCCTTCTTCTATAATACAGCCTGTTTCCCTTAGCTTGGCGGAAACTGTTTCCAGGTGCTTGGGAATAATATTCTCTACGGTTACATCGCCTGCGGTTATTGCCGCCGCTATCATATATGTACCCGCTTCTATAGGGTCTGGCAGGACGGTGTACTCGCCGCCGCCCAAGGCAGGAACGCCCGTAATCCTTATGGTAGCTGTACCTGCGCCGTGTATTTTCGCGCCGAGCTTGTTCAAAAAGCTGGCGGCATCTACTACGTGCGGCTCTTTTGCGGCGTTTTCAATTAGCGTTTTGCCCTCGGCAAAAACAGCCGCCATCATTATATTGATGGTCGCGCCTACGCTCGGGCAGTCGAGATAAATATTCGCGCCCGTTAATTTTTCCGCGTGCAGCTTTACTGTGCCATGCTCGGTAGTGCATGTCGCGCCAAGGGCGGTAAAGCCCTTTAGATGGTAATCAATAGGTCTTGCGCCCAAATCGCAGCCGCCTGGCAGGGGTACCTCGGCTCGCTTAAAACGCCCGAGCATTGCGCCCATAAAATAATACGAGGCGCGCAGATTTTGCGCGAGCCGTTCACTTAGCGTTTGGCTAGTCATATTTCGCGCGTCTATATATAATGTATGTTTAGTCATTTCTGCACAGATTACGCCCATGGATTCCATGGCCTCTACCATACAAGCAACATCTTCTATTTGCGGCACATTATCAATTATGCAAACATCGCCCGCCGCGATAGCAACAGGAAGAATAGCAACAGCGGCATTTTTCGCGCCGTTTATGCTTATTTTGCCGCGTAAGGGGTTTTGCCCATTTATAACAATGCACTCCATTGCCTATGCACACCCTTAATGAAAATCGAGATAGAGATAGTTATAGAAGAGTGTAAGGTAAGAGGGTATTGCCTGTCAATGGGAACATTTGTTCGGTACAAGTCAGGCACTCGGCATAATAAGCAAATTAACTACCTTGTACACCTTTTGAAGTATATCTCGCGGCACAGCTTCTATTATACGGTAAGGGCGTGTCGTTAAATCAATCATGCGAACCTGCTCACACAGTATGTCCCCCTGTGTTTTTGTTCTGCTATCGAGAGGAACACGAACATCTATAGCCCTTGTTGTGCTTGTTATCGGGCAAGCCAACACAAAGCCGCTTTTTTTATTATATTTTGTGTTGCTGATTACAAGCGCGGGGCGTTCCCCCGACTGCTCTCGTCCCTTTGTTGGGGATAAATTGATTATGATTATATCGCCTTGGCTTACCATACCTCACGCCCCACTGGTGCAATATCCTCCCACCCATCATCGGGTCGTTCATAGTTTTGCAGAAGCAAGTCAATATCCTGTGTAGGTGTTATGACTATTTCCTCGCCTTTTTTAGAAATCTCGACCGTATCGCCGATACGCAAGCCCAAATTTTGCAATAATATCTTATCCATGCGTATTCCTTGACTGTTGCCCCACTTTGCTACCTGTGTAATCATAAAATCACCTCGCTATTATTTTAACACATTGTATTACGTTCTCGCACCAAAAAATTTTTTTTATATTTTTTTAAATTTATACTAAAGAAAAATAAAGTTTGTGCCGATATATGAATTACGAGTGTGTTCTGCCACAAGAAATACAAGCAGTACAAGGGCAACAAAACAACAGCAGACACGCCAAGGAGCAATTATTATTATGGACGATGGGGGTACACTATGTCTAATATGGTAGTAAGAACAAATGTATTCGCGCTCAACGCGCACAGGAATTTAACCAACACAGGCCTACAGCAAAGGCAATCCTCGCAAAGACTTAGCTCCGGCTACAGAATAAACAGCGCGGCGGACGATGCCGCAGGTCTTGCGATTTCCGAATCAATGCGCGCGCAAATAAGAGGGCTTGACCAAGCCTCTATCAACGCGCAGGACGGCGTAGGGCTTATTCAAACCGCCGAGGGCGCGATGTCAACCATAAGCGATATGGTTATCCGCATACGCGAGCTTATTGTCCAAGCCGCCAACGATACCAATACGCCCGACAACCGCAATATGATTCAATTAGAAATCGACCAGCTTATGACGGAAATCAATGACGTTACTTTCCGTACACAGTTTAATACTCGTACATTACTCGACGGCGGCCTAACAGGCGGCGGCGGCCCAACAAGCGCAGTTAGCTTGCAGTGGATGCTGTTCCAACAAGCCCGCGTTATTGGCTTGCCTCACCCAGGCGCGACAGTAGGCCCAGGCGGTTTACACCCAAACCCCAACGACATGAACCACACCAGTATGCGCGAGCAAATGATTGGGCTGCAAAATGGGCTTAATGACCTTGCGCGCCGTATATCCGATAGATTAGTAGCGCTTCCCGACGGCGACCCCGACAAAATAAGCACTGCCGAAAGAGATGCTATTTTCCACCCCGACAGATTAGACTTTAGTAGCCTAAACGGCATACTTACAGATGCTGAAAAACAAGAGTTACGCAATATCCAAAACAGGGCAGACGGTCTTTTGCGTACTTCTCTAGCGGCGGCACAGGAGCTATTTACTACTACGTCCGACCAAATTCGTGCATTGGGCGGTAAAGATGCCGTAAACAATGACGGCTCTCGCGTATTCCTAGAAAGCACGGTTGATGCTTGGTTTGACGATGCTACTGGCGGTCTTGCGGAAATAACAAGTCTACAAGAAATGATACTCGGCGTTGATGCTGACGGCAAAATCGGCACACTCGGCGCACCTGCCGCAGGTAGCCTGCTTGCAGACTTGGGAGCTATTGATAGTAACGATATTCAAGGCTTAAACGATTTTATACAAGAAAAATTAGTAGGTTGGACAAATGCGACAAATACAACCAATCCGCACACGGCTACAATACCTAATCCCGACTACGTTGATTGGGCTAATGACCCTCTTAACATGATTAACGACCCTAATTATACAGACTTTAGCCATCTAGGTGCAGGGTTTGGTTGGGTTGATAACGATGTAATTATAGCGGTAGCTGGTGGTGTACCTCAAATTCCCGACCCAGATGTTACGATTAACGCTCCTGGTACTTGGGTTTCTGTTGGCGGAGGTTTCTTTAACGAGGACGACTACGACTTAACAGATACTACCTTGTGGGATACTACGTCCGCAGCTGCTGATAGTCCTGGTGCTGACTGGGGCTGGATTGCTGATGCAAACGGCGGTGCAGGAGCGTGGACAAGGGAAAACTTAACTATACATGCGACTATCCCGCAAGTTCAAGACCCTGCCGCTCCTTTAGTTCCCGACCCCGATTTTGATATGACGGGCTATATACAGATAGGCACTACAGACTTTTGGGTACCTGGCACGTATGAGTTCCTTGATGACCCACCGCAAATATTAGACCCCTCACTAACAAACCCATATGAACCAACTATACCTAACCCCGAGTATGCCGACTTTGTTGCGGGTGGTACATGGGACGGTCCCACACTTAACACCCTCGAAGGCTTGCTAAGCTCCGCAATGGCTGTACTCGCAGACGTAAACCTTGAGTCTAACGCCATGTGGTTCCAAATAGGCGCAAACTCTATGCAGGGCATGATACTACAGCTTAAAGGTATGCACACTGGTATACTCGGCGGCGGACGCGGCGACCTCGCTATGCTTATAGACGTACGCCATAACAGCGGTATTCCTATCTCCGAACAGCTCGACCTAATAAAGGTAGCAGAAAACGTAGTAAACGGACAACGCGCACAGCTAGGCGCAATCCAAAACCGCCTAGAATTTACACGCCAATCACTCGACATTTCTTCCGAAAACCTCTCCGCCGCAGAATCAAGAATACGCGACACCGACATGGCAAAAGAAATGATGCGCTTTACCTCCGCACAAGTCCTACAACAAGCAGGCATATCAATGCTCGCACAAGCAAATCAGCTACCATCTTCTATCCTACAGCTCCTACAATAGCCAATACCCCCTTTTATCCATCCCCATATTTAATTACAAAAAAACGGCGTGTGCCGTTTTTTTGTTTTTTTTTGGGGGGGGGTATTTTTTTGTTTGGGGGTTTTGTATTTTTTTGTTTGGGGGGGTTTGTAGGGGACGAGTTTACTCGTCCCGAGGTTTGCACGTAGCAAATTGATGGGACGTTGCCTATCCCTCACAGTTGCGTGCGTACCTCGGGACGGATAAATCCGTCCCCTACAAGGAGCTTACACGCTTTTACCGTTCATGCGATTGTGCGTTTGCCGTTCATGCGGTTGTTGTTTGTCGTTCGTGCGTTTGTTGTTCGCACGTTTGCCGTTTGTGCATTTGTCGTTCATGCGTTTGTCGTGGGGTTTTTGTAGGGGACGAGTTTACTCGTCCCGAGGTTTGCACGTAGCAAATTGATGGGACGTTGCCTATCCCTCAGTTGCGTGCGTACCTCGGGACGGATAAATCCGTCCCCTACAAGGAACTTACACGCTTTTACCGTTCATGCGTTTGCCGTTCGTGCGTTTGTCGTGGGGGTTTTGTAGGGGACGAGTTTACTCGTCCCGAGGTTTGCACGTACCAAATTGATGGGACGTTGCCTGTCCCTCAATTGCGTGCGTACCTCGTGACGACATTCCCACCACAGTACAGCGGTGAAAAGGGGCTATGCCCCCCCTTGATATATGCGTATAAAAGGCGTATACTAATATAATTGAAAGGTGGTTTATGTATGAAAACAAAGGATTTAGTTGCCATGCTAAACCGCAACGGCTGGGAATTTAAAAGACATGGTTCAAACCACGACATATACGTAAAAGGCAAAGAGCGTGAATCTATCGTACGGCACAGAGAAACGGACGAAAGCCTTAGCCAAAGCCATTATCAAGCGACGTAATTTAAAGTAGTGCAAGCTCGCACATGAAAAACTGCCAAAGGCGAGCAAAAAGACAGTGTAAACTCGCACATGTAAAATCGCCAAAGGCGAGTCAAAAAAACAGGAGGGTTAGTATGAAAGCCGCATACCCGATTTTATTAAGCAACGGCAACACCCATATTGTCGTATCAATACCCGATTTTGACATCAACACACAGGGCAAAACCGAAGTGGAAGCAATAGAAATGGCGCGTGATGCAATAGGAATAATGGGTATCGACATGGAGGACGAAAACGAAGCCTTGCCCACACCCACCGCATTATGCGACATTAAGAAAGAAAACGACACCGATATTGTTACCCTTGTTGATGTCGATTTTACGGAATATCGCCGCAAAAACGACCTGCGAGCCGTAAAAAAGAACTGCACAATACCGTCTTGGCTAAATGCCGAAGCGGAAAGGGCAGGCGTTAATTTCTCTGCAATCCTGCAAACCGCATTAAAACACGAGCTTAAAATAAGAGGGGCATAGCCCCTTTTCTCAGACTGTAGCTTGGTGGGGGCATAGCCCCTTTTCTCCGACTGTAGCTTGGTGGGAATATCGCCTCGAAGCCTTAACAACGTGTAAGCATATAAAAACAATAAAACACGAATTTTTACAGATTTACGCAGATTTTGATTTGGCACGAGCCAATCCGCAAAATCTGCGTAAATCCGTTAAATCCGTGTTCTATTATTTATGATTATCAAGCTCGGGAATACATTTACACCGTACTCACTTTACTGTAAAAAATTTTCACACAGAGGCACAGAGGCACAGAGGGCGAGAAGCACAGCAGACATGCCGACAGAAATTAAAATTTCCGCTCGATTGTCTGATATGCCTCTCGCCCTCTGTGCCTCTGTGCCTCTGTGTGAAAATTCTTTTAAACTAAACAACGAAGTTATACATTTTGCCCACTCTTTCCCACACCACACAAAACAACCTAAAGGCTCGGGACGACATTCCCACCACAGTACAGCGGTGAAATGGGGCTATGCCCCTGCATACCACCGCTTAAACATTCTATCCATAATAATGCCAACCGACGCTTTCTCAATATCCTGCGGAATAATCAGCTCGCTACGCCCTACCTCGCTGCCCTCCCACGTATAAATCACCTCGCCAGCCGTTTGCCCCTGCAAAATCGGCGCATCTAGCGACTCGAGCAGCACCACCTCGCCGTCTAGCGACACATGCTTGCCCTTGGGCGCGACCATGTTTACCTGCTCTTTTATTACCACGGGCGAGGTTTCCACGCTGCCCTTGTAAATTTTCACCTCGCCCATGGGCGTGCCAGTTTCTTCCTTTGCAATCAGCGCGTAATTTGCGTAGCCGTAGTCGAACAGCTTCATCGCGCTGTCGAATCGTGTAACAGGGTCTGGCGCGCCCAGCACAACGCCAATCAGCTGCATACCCTCTTTTTCCGCCGTGGCAGAAATGCAGTACAACGCCTGCGCAGTCGAGCCGGTTTTTAGCCCGGTCGCGCCGGAATAGCTACGGATTAGGCGGTTTGTGTTGGTTAGCCCAAACTCCTCCTCGCCGCGCGCCGTTTTGTGAATAATCTTGTCGAGCCGAATTTTTGCGTACTCGAACACCTGCGGATACTTCAAAATCAACTCGCGCGACATAAGCGCGATGTCGTACGCAGTCGTTATATGCCCGTCCGCGTCCAGTCCGCACGCATTGACGAAATTTGTATTTTCCATGCCAAGGCTTCGCGCCTTGTTGTTCATTTGCGTAATAAAGGCTTCCTCGCTACCCGCGACAAATTCCGCCATAGCGACCGCGGCATCATTCGCGGAAGCAATAACGACAGATTTCACCAAATCTCGCACTGTTTGCTTTTCCTCCGGTTCGAGAAAAATTTGCGAGCCGCCCATAGAAGCGGCGTGCGCGCTCACGGTGACGACATCGTCCCACTGTATTCGCTCCTGCTCGATTGCCTCGTAAATCAGAAGCATTGTCATAACCTTTGTTACGCTTGCGGGCGCGAGTTTTTCGTGTGCGTTATGTTCGTGCAAGATTTTGCCCGTTTCCGCTTCCATCAACAAGCTCGCCTTAGAATCCACCGAAACAGTGGCGTTTGCCGTTATGCTTAGAAAAAACACCGCCGCAAGCACGAGGGTCACTACTCTGTAAAATTTCATACAAAAAAGTCCTTCCTAGTCTTGGAAGCTGTTTTCTGCTGTCTTGGCTCGGCGGTCAAATTTCCGCCGCTTCGACATTTGGCTATGAAAACAACTTCTTACTTTAATAAGTCTAGGTTGGACTATTTATAAATTTTTATGCAGAATTATTGTTGATGTTTTACGTTAAGTACAAAACACCAACGGACAGTCGGAGAAAAGGGGCGAAGCCCCTACGACAAACGCACAAAGCCAAAATGTATAAATCAAACACGGATTCAACGGATTTTCGCGGATTACGCGGATTCGTTCGTGCAAAAATCCGCTTAAATCTGTGTAAATCCGCTAAATCCGTGTTTAATCATTGAAACCAAAAAATCTACACGCTTTTGACATTCGTGCGTTTTTCTTTGACATTGCTTTTAAATCCGCATAAATCCGTGCAAATCCACTAAATCCGCATATTCACACATTTAGGCTTCGTACGCTTGTCGCAGTATCATTGTTCTTTGTAGGGGACGAGTTTACTCGTCCCGAGGTACGCACGTTTATCAATTAGAAGCGGGCAACGTCCATTAAGCAGGCAGTAAGGTGTTGTCTAAGTGGTTTTCTTAGACAACACCGCACGCCGACCAACGCAGAACGAGGTAATCTCGGGACGGATAAATCCGTCCCCTACAAGAACCTGCAATTTCCCCAGTGGTTTAACAAATGATTTCTGCAACACAAATTTGCACGACCGAATCCGCCAAATCTGCGAAATTAACGCAGAACGAGGTAACCTCGGGACGGATAAATCCGTCCCCTACAAGAACCTGCAATTTCCCCAGTGGTTTAACAAATTCAAATGGTTTAACAAACGAGTCCTTCAACACGAATTTGCACGAACGAATCCGCCAAATCTGCGAAAATCCGTTAAATCCGTGTTTCCAATGTTTTAATCCGCCAAATCTGCAAAAATCCGCATTCCAACATCGTATTCCCACAAGCCGTTAAGGCTTCAAGATAACATTCCCACAACAAATCAATGCTTTGCATAACCGCAAAACATCAATCTACCAGTCGGACAAAACGAACAACGCCCTAATTCCGCTCAGGCCGCTTCTTCCAATCACGCAAAAACTGCGGCGTTGATTCCTCGCCAATCAAGCGGAAAGTAGACTCGCGTATAGGCGGCAATTCTTCACGCTCGGCGGTTTGGATATTAGGCGGCGTATCGTTGTAGCTGTTACGTTGCGGCTGATGGTATGGGTCGGCGGCTCTGGCACGCGAGGCTGTTTGCGGGGTCGCGCTTTCGTCCAAGCCAGTGGCAATAACCGTAACGCGCACCTCGTCCTTTAACGAATCGTCGATTCTCGCGCCGAACATAATAATTGCATCGGGGTCGATAAGCGTGTTTGCGTATTCCTGCGCACGAGCCACTTCCTTTAGCCCTAGGCTAGAATCACCCGCAAAGCAGACGATTATGGCTTTCGCACCCTTTAGCGAGGTTTCGAGCAATGGGCTTTCGATAGCCGATTTTATGGCTGTTTCTACCTTATTTTTCCCAGAAGCAGTGCCAACGCCCATGTGCGCGATGCCTTGGTCTTTCATTACCGTTTCGAGGTCGGCGAAGTCAACATTGATAAGCCCGCCCTCGCTGATTATGCCGCTTATTCCCACTACGCCCTGGTGCAAAACCTCGTCGGCATAACGGAACGCGTCCACGAGGGAAACATCGTCGCCTATGGTGGAAAGCAGCTTCTCATTGGGAATAATTACCAGCGTGTCCACGTTTTTGCGGAACTCGGCAATGCCTTCGAGCGCGTTACGCATACGCGGCCCGCCCTCAAAAGCAAAGGGCTTGGTAACAACGCCGATAGTAAGCACGTTTTTTTCCTTTGCCACACTGGCAATAACTGGCGCGGCGCCCGTGCCTGTTCCGCCGCCCATGCCCGCAGTTATAAACAATAGCTCCGTATTGTCTATGGCGTTGGCGATTACGTCGCGTGTTTCCTCTGCGGCGCGGCGGCCTACCTCGGGCTTTCCGCCCGCCCCAAGACCGCGCGTGAGCTTTTCGCCAAGCTGTATACGAACAGAAGCCTTAGACTTCGTCAAGGCCTTATTGTCAGTATTCGCGGAAATAAATTCAATGTCCTGGACACCTGCGTCCACCATGCGGTCAACAGCGTTGTTTCCGCCGCCGCCTACGCCTATTACCTTAATTCTTGCGCTAAGCTCCCTAGAAGTATCTACATCAATATTCAACACGGGACCCCCCGACCAATTTTATTTTAGCTTGCCAGTATTCTAACATTCTCTATAATACACAAAAAAGGGTCACTTGTCTACAACTCTCTTTCAGAAAAATTTTAGAAAAATTTTTTGCGTGGTTTTTTGAATGGTTGCGTTTTGCTAAAACAAACTATCCTTAAAGTTTTTCCACTTTTCCTCGCTGTTTTTGGCTAAATGCAACTTCACCGCAACCGCCCCCAATCCTCCCAGCTTCTATTACGGATAGTGCTGACAATCACAAAAATAACTAAGCCCATTTGAATAGAGAACGGTATAACGAAAACAGGACGGCTATACCACGCACGAGTAGGGACGTAGCTATGCAAAACTCTAAGTGCTTCCCTTATCTCGGGAGTGCGTGGTGATGAGCTTGGTACGTTTAAGAGAAGTGTTGCGTTTAGTAGCCCTCGCTCGTCAAAGAAGAAAGCAATGCTACTATTACTCGTTAAAGATTTAAACTCCCCTATAGCATACTCAACCACATCACCACTAATCCGCAACATAAAATCCTCTACAGATTTTACGCCCTCTATCTTGATTTCCAAACAAGGCCCTCTATCTCGTGTACTAGGGCGAAAATCTGTTACAAAAAGCCTTTCATATGGGGCTAATTCAAATTGAAATGCCGCTGCGATTGCTTCCTTGTGGTGTGCTTCCCTAAAATACTGTATTTCGATTGAATCGGGGGTATTCGGAAACCATGAAACAAACATGACCGCAAGAAATACAGGAAAGCCCATCAGTATTGCGAAGCAACCTGCCGTACGCTCTCCGCTTGTCATGGTAGTATAAGGAAAGGCTCGTTGTTGTTTCCGTTTTGAATAGTCAAAAAAATCCCGCCCCTTTTATTGGCTTTAATATCCATATTTACGCCTGTGAATAATATAAATAATCAAGAAAACAGTTGAAGCCACTAGAATAAGAAAGGGTACAATAAAAAACGGATTAAGCAAAATACTTGGAAAGTATTCATTTAAAATGTCTATTGCCGTTCCAAGCTCCCAAGGGAGCGGAGCGCCGCTAGGAACATTCAAAACAAACAACGAATATATTTCATCTCTATCCGAAAAAAACATGAGAGTGCTTTGAATAGAGCGTACACGCCCAAAGCTATCAGTAAAAGGGGCGAATCTATCTATAGCATACTCACTTAAAATGTCGTGGTAAGGAAAATAGGGATTATATTCGTTGGTACTGTCTATTTCGTGTATATTTCCACGCAGTCGAGATATAAAATCGTCTACGGACTGCACTCCCCCTATTCGGATATATAGACTTAATCCAGTATCCTTACCGCCCTTATAGAATCTTTGCACTTCCAGTGTTTCATGCGGTGCAATTTCAAACTGTAACGCTGATGTTATTTCTTCGATATGCCGTTGCTTTTTAATTTTAACGTCCTCTATTAAAACACGGTTGTGAACAATTATACCAAAAAGCATAGCAAAAAACGTCACTACAAACAATGTCCCCACAAAGAAAATCCTCAACATAGAGTAATCTTCCTTAATGAACAGGTGCATTACTATCAATAAATAAAATGATGCAATCAAGATAAATATAATCACGTTGCTACTCCCCTAATAACTACTACCACTCTTTCAATCTCCGACTGCAAACACTCCGCCTAACCACAAAAAGGATTAACGATACTTGAATGAGAACAGGCACGATAAAAAAAGGATGAATCCATATGCTTGGAAGATATTTAAACAACATTCTAGTCATGGTTTCCCCAAGCTCCTGCGACTTTAAGCCGTGTATCTCAAATTTTGCACCCATAATACCATTTTCGTCTTGAAAAAAGAGCAGTCTTTGCCACTTACTCCTGCTATATTGTGAGCGAGGAAAGAGATTTAAGTCGCAAAACCTAAACGTACCGGGATTATACCACCATACAGTCGAATAGTTATGGTCGTTTGACATTTCAAGGTCAAACAGTATTTCCCCATTAAATCGAGAAAGAAAGTCCTCGGGTGATTTTATGCCCTCTACTACAATATGCAGCCGCATATCGTAGCGCATTTTTCTACGGCTATCCTGTGGGTCGCCTCGCTGAAAATGCTCTATATAAAGTGTTTCGTCTGGGGCTAGTGTAAACTGAAATGAGGAAGCAAGAAAGTCGCTATGCCATTCTTTCTTAAACTTATGCACCTCAATACTATAACGGTCTATGTCATAAAGTGCCAATAAATACCCTGCCCATATGACGAAAAACATAAATACAAATAACGCTTTCATGGTAACACCAAGACAGGATTATTCCCAACGCCCCCAAAGCGTTGCCCTGTAGTCCAGCTTATTTCTATTCCCTCTACAGAACCCTCAACACGGTATTCTTTAGCCCAGCCGTACAAATGTAACATCAACATTTCGGCATCTAAAACAATACCGCCTCTTTTTTCCTTATCCTCAGGGTCGTCAAGGTCTACAGGAACAATTTTCCAGTCATACTGGTCGTCTAAAAAATAATTGACTGTAGCTGTAAAATGATTCTCATTCCTACTAACTGTAGCTGTTATCGCAGCAGTAGAATCGCCGACAAAATATCGCCAATCATCATCGGCTACTGCACCTGATAACCCTCTAGGGGGCTTAGCCCAATTAACTCCTGCCCCCGATGCCCAAAGTCGGTCATCACCATGAACAAGCCCTTGGTCAATAGACGCAATAATAACCGTTTCGCCGTCCATAGTCATTTGCTCGGCGGCGCGCATGAATAAATTCATATTTTGGACAAAATGTTGCCGTCCGTTTTGTGTGTCCAATAATGGGCGAATTGAAACTTTAAGAGTTCCTCCTATATTAGACAAAAAGTGTCCCATGCCTGCGGAAGCATGTGGTAAATAAAATACCATGCCCCCTAATCCTGTTCCCCTCGCTCGTAACTGAATACCCAAAAGGGCGGTACGGGTAGCAATATCATTTTGCGTTTGGCTTCCGTGCGTTTCAATGCTCCTAGCCTGTGCGGCATCTACCTCACTGTTGCGGGGTCTGTGCGAAGCATTATCCGCAAACGTGAATCTAAAGTCGTTAGGCACTAACGGCAGAGGGTCTAAGCTATCGGGTATGCCGTCACCGTCCGAATCAACCATAGTAGGATTAGAGCGAGCGACAATATACGGACGTTCCTCGCCGTCTATTGTCATGTAGCGGATTTCTATTTCCTCGCCGTCCATAAGCCCGTCGCCGTCTGTGTCGGGGTTGGTATAGTCTAACAGCTCGTACCCCTGCATAAGCCGTCCCACGTTCAAAAGGATTTCACCGTTAGCAATCATTTGTTCTATAATATCGGGCAAGCCGTCGCCGTCTGTGTCCTCGTCTGTTATGACTGTCCTTTGCGACAACGCTTCGATAATCACGTCCAAGCCGTCTTGATTAAGTTCTACAGCCGCGCCTCCGCTTCTTTCAGCAAACAACCTCATACGGCTAACTCCTGCGACTGGTGCATAATCCGACAAAACCGTATGCACGGTTATTCCTCGTTGCTGCATGGCAGAAAGTACCATAGCCTCTGTCACAGCTCCGCCGGGCGTATGGTGTCCGCTAGACAAAAGCAGTACCACTCGCTCATTATTTGGGTCTGCGAAGTTAAGGTCGTTCATTACTGCCAAAAGCGCGCTGTACACACAAGCACTGAAATCAGTCTGATTCACGCTTGTTAAATTTTGCAGATGTGTAATTGCGGAGCTTTTATCCGTGCCACCGTCACGGAAACGGCTATTGAACAAGGTAGCCATATTTACTCTGTACGTAGCCACCGCTATGCCGTCCGTTTCTTCTAGGCTTTCCACTACTTGCAGTGCGAATTGTCGCATTTCCTCAAAATCCTGCGAGCTAATAAACGGCGGAGCGTCCTCTATCAGCACCATTACATCTACACCGCCAACACGCCCCATTACAGGCGGTAGAGAAAGAAACGCCTCGCGCCGTGCGGTTCGGTTCATTACTATGAAAGATGCTTGCATACCTTTAGAAAAATAATTTGTCCAATAGGCAAAACCGATTACCAAAGCAAGCCCCATGGATTGCCCCTCAACTATTTCACTTTCTAAGTCAGAGCCAAGCAACTCGCTTACATCTACCATTTCTTGTAATTCCTCGTCCCAAAAGAATATCGCAGGGTCAAAATCGGGGTCATTGAACAAGTCGGGGTCTAGGTCAAACGTCAATGTCATTTCCTCAAATTCCGCGTCTATGCTTATCTCAAACGCCCCACCAGTATACCCAGGCATATCCGCCCCAAACAAATAATTGTCCTCGGGTACGCGGTTTATCGACACCTTACCCATTTCACTTGCAGGCAGGTCTATAGAAATGCTCGGCACTGCTTTATCGCTCGGCTGTAAATCGGGGGCTTCCACCACTGTATTAAACAGTCGATTGCCGTCCAAAACGCCGTCCCCAAGGGTAGAGGGGTTCAAAGGGTCTGTGCCGAATACGTGGATTTCCTCGTAGTCGGTCAAGCCATCGCCGTCCGTGTCGGGGTTTAATGGGTCTGTGCCATAAATGTGTACTTCCTCGTAATCAGTCAAGCCATCGCCGTCTGTATCGGGGCTGTGTGGGTTTGTGCCGAGTATAAATTCCTCGTAATTCGTCAGTCCGTCACCGTCCGAATCCTGCTCGCCGTCACTCACTCCGTCCCCTACAGAATCCCACAGCAATGGGTTTGTAAATGAAACGAATACCTCGTAGCCGTCTGGCAAGCCGTCGCCGTCCGTGTCGGGGTTTTCGGGGTCTGTGCCGATTAACTCCTCGTACCAGTCGGGCAAGCCGTCCTCGTCTGTGTCAACGTCACTCATGTAAACAAAGTTTGCGGTAATATCCGTTGCATTTTCGGGTACATGAAAAATGTTAAAGGGCATAAGCGGAGAATGTTCAAAATAACCGCCGTTGGAGGTTTCCCAGCCCACAAAAAAGTAACCGTCCTCTGCTGTCGCTTCTAGTCTAATTTCGGTATGAGCAAAAAAGCACTCGTCCTCACGATTGATACTTCCGCCCTCGCTAGATTTAAAGGTTAAATGCTGTCTACCTTGCAAGCACTCTAGGCAATGCCCTGTTAGCCACTTCATGTATGCGGTAATGTCTGCTGCGTTCACAACGCCGTCAGCGTTTATATCTGCGATACGTTTATCGAGTATTACAAAGCCTGCGTGTCCTGCGACTGCACGAGCTAGAAAAACCACCTCAGCAGAGGACACAGTACCCATGCCGCCCGAAGAAAGCGCGCCAAGCCGTAGCCATAGGGGCGTTAATTCTATGTCCTCGGTAAAACTTTCGTTCTCGAAGTCTACTTTGTTTTTGCCGTCCACGCTCCAACCGTCAAAAATCCAGCCCGAGCGATATAATATGGGAGGTATCATTATTGCAGGTGTTCCGTCTAGCGGTATTTCCTGTACAAGACTGCCGCCGCCTGTGTGTTTGCTCTCTCCGATAAGGAATGTTAGGGTGATTGTGTCGGGTGGGTCGGTTGGGTCGTCCGTGCTTGTGGCTAAGACTGGTTGCGTGGTTAGCAGTAACAACAGCAACAACGACAAAATAAATAAAACAGAAACTACTTTCTTAAATTTCTTAACTTGTTTAAGGTCTGTAACCTTTTCAATTTTAAGCATAAAATCCCTCCCAAATATTTAATTGACTTTATGCTACCATAACCAAGCAATCTTAACAAGTTTAACCAAAAAATTTTTTGACAACAAATCAACCTAACCAAAAACTTTTTGGCAACAAACCAACCCCCAAATGAATAAGATATAGCCTAATATCTTATGCCATTATCCGCACAATGGGCGGATAGTGGTATAACAAAAAGGAGCGACCAAAATGAGCCACCAAACCGCCCCACACGCCCTACTAGCACAAATAATGCAGTGCGTAAACGGCAAAAACTGCTTCGAGGCAATACCCGAGTTTGAAAGCCACCTGCACCCATGGGACATTATCCGTGCAGTACGGCATATGCTACCCCCGCACGAGCAGAGAATTATTGATGCAGTAAGCGCGTTGCCAGTGCAATAAATTTGCATTGAATACGCACGAACAGCAAAGCACGTAGCTTCCTCAGCTTTAAAAGGCATTTAAACACGGATTTAGCGGATTCACGCAGATTTACGCGGATTTTTGCACGAACGAATCCGCGTAAATCCGTGAAAATCCGCTAAATCCGTGTTTAATACCAAGAAAAAATCCGCAAGTTAAAAATATCACCGCACGCTTCACCGCCCCCGCACCTTCACCATGCCCTCACCAAGCAACCCCTCCATAGCCGCGGTGAGGGCATGGCTAATCGTCACAAAGTACATACGCTTTGCCAAATACTTCTTATTTTGTGCTTCGTTAAAAATCATTACTTCCGTATCGCCGTGATACATAGCTAAAATGTCCGTTATGCTTTTCAGCGGAATATCGCGGTCTTTCGGCACTTTTAGCCATAGCACCTCTCTGTTTTTGGTGCTCGGCGGCAGCTGCGGCATTTCCTCGTAGAACAAAAATTCCTGCGCCACTAGCTTTGTCGCTTCCTCCTCGCGCACGTTTACCCTACCTTGAATTACTAATACTTGCTCCTCTTGCAGTCGCGAGCCGATTTTTTCGTAGATTTTGGAAAACACGAGTACCTCTACCGTGCCGTGCATGTCCTCCACGGTGAGGAAGCAGAACGGCTTGTTCTCCGCCTTTGTGTATTTCACGCTTTTGGCGGTGATTATTCCGCCGTATTTTACGTTGTCGCCGTCCGCTAGGGTAGCCGTTTCTTCTGCGAAATCAAGGCTTGTGGCGGTTACATACGCGTTGATTGTTTCCTCGTACTCCGCCAGCGGGTGTCCGCTTACGTATATGCCAAGCAGGGTTTTTTCGTCATGCAGAAGCAACCTCTTGGGAAATTCGCCCACTGGCGGCAGCTCGTCCGTGTCCGAGGTGTCCACGGCGGGCGTGTCGTCCATATCAAAGAGGGAAAGCTGTCCCGACAAGGTATTTTTCTTTTGTTGTGCCAAGCCGCCCTGTATGCTTTGGAAAACTGCTATATACTGGGAACGCCTGCCGCCAAGCGAATCAAACGCGCCCGCACGTATTAGGCTCTCTAGGCAACGCTTGTTTACGTCATGGTCGGCAAGCCGCTTTATAAAGTCGGTAATGCCCTTGTATTTGCCGTTTTTTTCGCGTTCCTCGACAATAGCGTCTACGGCGGCATGGCCGACATTTTTTATGGAAGAAAGCCCAAAGCGTACCGCTTCCTGGTCGAACGCTACAGTAAACGCCGAAAAGCCCTCGTTTACGTCAGGCGGAAGTAGCTTAATGCCCATTTTTTTACATTCGTGGGTATAGCCGCCCGCCACGCTCATGGTAGCCGCCATAAATTCCAGCGGATAGTAGCATTTTATATACGCGGTCTGGTAGCCTATGACGGCATAGCACGCCGCGTGCGACTTATTAAACGCATACGCCGCAAACTTGTCCATAGCGTCAAAAATCGCGCTTGCTGTTTTTTCGGGAATACCGTTTTTTACACAGCCGGGGACATTAGCTTCCTCCAAGCCGTGAATAAAATTACGCCGCTCCTTTTCCATTTCGTCCGCTTTTTTCTTAGACATAGCGCGGCGAATCAAATCGCTTCTTCCCAAGCTATAGCCCGCCAAATCGCGTACTATTTGCATAACCTGCTCCTGGTATACGATACAGCCGTAGGTGGCTTCGAGAATGGGCTTTAGCGAGGGGTGCATATATTTTACCTTGGCAGGCTCGCGTTTCCCCTTTACATAATCTGGTATAAAGTCCATCGGGCCGGGGCGGTACAGGGCTATTCCTGCGGTTAAATCTTCCAAGCTCTGCGGCTGTAGCTCTCGCATAAACGAGGTCATTCCCGCACTTTCCAGCTGGAACACGCCGCCTGTTTTGCCCTGCGAAATCAGCTCGTACACCTTGGGGTCGTCATAGCCGTAAGGCCAGCTATGCACGTCTACGTCTATATTCTTGCCGCGTTTTATTTCCTCTGCGGCTATTCGCAAGACCGTAAGCGTACGCAAGCCAAGGAAGTCCATTTTTAGTAGCCCTAGCTCCTCGCATGTTCCCATAGGAAATTGCGTGGTAACAACGCCGTCATTTAGGTTAAGCGGCACATATTCGATTACTGGCTTGTCACAAATAACCACGCCAGCCGCGTGAGTACCTGCATGACGGGAAAGCCCCTCCAGCCGCAAGGACATGTCCAACAGCTTGCGTGTATTAGGTTCTTCGTAGGCCTCCTTTAGCTCGGGGCTTACCGCCAACGCCTTTGTCAGTGTCATGCCTAGGTCGGCAGGAATCATTTTCGCTACGCGGTCAACCTCCGCGTAGGGCATAGCCAACGCGCGACCAACGTCACGCGTAACCGCACGCGCTTTCATTGTACCAAAGGTAATAATCTGCGCCACATGGTCGGAGCCGTATTTTCGGTTTACGTATTCGATTACCTCCTGCCGCCGTTCGTAGCAGAAGTCTATATCAAAATCGGGCATGGAAACGCGTTCGGGGTTCAAAAACCGCTCGAAAAGCAAGTTGTACGGAATGGGGTCAACGTCCGTAATACGCAAGGTGTACGCCACTATGCTTCCTGCGCCCGAGCCGCGCCCGGGGCCTACCATTATTGCGTTTTCCCGCGCATAACGAATGAAGTCCCACACGATTAAAAAATATTCTACAAAGCCCATGTTTTTTATTACGTCTAGCTCAAAATCGAGCCGTTCCTCGTAGGGCTTTATGTCCTGCACATGTGGGTAACGCCTGGTTAGCCCGAGATAGCACTGCTCGCGTAGGTATTCAAAGGCATCGCCGTTGTTCGGCACATCAAAAATAGGCAGCTTGTAGTCATTAAATTGTATTTCTATATGGCAGCGGTCGGCGATTTTTTGCGTATTTTCCAGCGCATGGGGCAAATGCGAAAAATGCTCGTTCATTATTTCGGGCGTTTTTAAGTAAAACTCGTTTGTTTCCATGCTCATTCGTTTTTCGTCCAGTACGGTCTTTCCCGTTTGTATACACAACAAAACGTCCTGTGCTTCCGAGTCCGACTGGTTTATATAATGCACGTCGTTTGTCGCCACCAGCGGCAAATTAAGCTCGTCCGCCATGCGGATAAGCTGTTCGTTTACTTGCTTTTGTTCCGCCAAGCCGTTTTCCTGTAGCTCCAAGAAAAAATTGTTTTCGCCGAAAATTTCGCTGTAAAGCGCGGCACGTTCCTTGCCTGCTTCATAGCCGTGCGAAAGCAGAACATTCGCCACCACGCCGCCCAAACACGCGCTTAACGCGATTAGCCCCTTGGAATATTTCCGCAGAATTTCCACGTCTACACGCGGCTTGTAATAGAAGCCCTCGGTAAAGCCGAGCGACACCAGCTTGATTAAATTGTGGTAGCCCTCCATATTTTCCGCAAGCAAAACCAAGTGCTGATATGTGCCTTCCTCGCGCCGCTCCTTCACAAAGCGCGAGGTAGGCGCGACATACACCTCACAGCCGATAATCGGCTTGATTCCCTCACGCCTCGCCGTCTTGTAAAAGTCGATTACGCCGTACATCACGCCATGGTCGGTAATCGCTAGGCTATCCATGCCCATTTCCTTGGTGCGGGCGATAAGCTCGCCGATTTTTGCCGAGCCGTCTAAAAGGCTGTATTCGGTGTGGACGTGTAGGTGGGTGAAGGGTTTCATTTTATTTGTCATCATAATGTCCTTTACATTCACTGTGGTCTATGACAAGCTCAAAGGGTATTCCATTCTGCCTAACGGCGGCTTTAATGAACATGGTAAACGCCGTAGTCATATTCATGCCTAGCTCGTCAAACAGCGTATCTGCCCTGTATTTCAGTTCGTCGTCAATACGGATATTTACTTGTGCCATAATTCTCCTCCTTGAGTGTTTGTATATCATTGTATAGTAGATGCTATGCGGTGTCAATGCTTCAAGCATATAGATTCACATGTTGCGCCCCACAACACAAGCATATATAATAAGCGGTAAGAATATAAGACATTCCAACTATAGGAGGTATGCTAATGCTTGCAGAATTACGCCAAAAATCACAAATAACCATTCCAAAGGAGCTTGTTGACAGACTAGGGCTTTCAGAGGGGGACAAATTAGATATTTATGAGCAGGAGGGCATAATTTGCATTATGCCTGTTGTTGTTTACCCAAAGGGCTATGTAGAAGGTCTTTTGGACGATATAAAGGAAATAAAAAGAAAAATTGCTACAGGGGAACAGCCTGTGTTTAATGATATTGACGAGCTAATCTCGAGCTTGGAGAGTGAGGAGTGATGTCATATCAATTCACCTTTTCACAGAATTTCAAAAAGCACTTTAAAAAGATGAGTGTACATGAAAAAAAGCAGATAACCAACAAATTAAAGCTGTTGGCGGAAAATCCAGCCCACCCATCATTACGGACAAAGCGTATCAAGGGAGCAGACGGACTGTATGAAAGCAGTGCCAGCATGGATATACGGTTGATTTGGTACTATGAGGGTACGCTGATGATTATCATAGTTGACGTTGGACATCACGATATTTTAAAGCAGTTCTAGGGCGTACCCGCCTTGACATAACCCCCCCAAAATGCTAAATTTCTACACAACTTATAAATCTAGGAGCGTGTTACTAATTCAAAAATTCTCTGTCCTATTATGCACATATGCAAAGGAAAATCCGCTTTACCTTAAACAGGCTCTGGACAGCCTGCTTAACCAAACGCTTTTGCCACACGAAATAGTCATAGTAAAGGACGGCGCGCTAACCGCGGAATTGGAAAGCGTGCTGGCGGATTTTGATTTCCCTCGCACTACTGTGCTTGCGTTGCCCAAGCACGGCACGCTGGGTCTAGCCAGAGCGGCGGGCGTGAATGCCGCGGCCTGCGAATGGGTCGCGTTGATGGACAGCGACGATATTTGTGAGCCTGACCGCTTCGAGAGGCAAATGGCAATAATAGCCAGCGACAGCCCCGACATTGTCGGCGGACAAATAGCGGAATTTGACCAGTCGCCCGAGGAAAGCCTGCATATGCGAGCTGTGCCTGTAAAGCACGCCGACATTGTCGCGCGCGCGAAAAGGCATAATCCATTTAACGCCATGAGCGTAATGTTTAGGCGCGATTTAGCCCTTTCGGCAGGCAATTTCCGATATTTTCCCGATTTTGAGGACTACGACCTATGGACAAGAATGATTAAAAACGGCGCGAAATGTGCCAATTCCGCCGATATTCTCGTACGCGCGCGTATCGGCGGCGGTATGTACGCGCGGCGTAGGGGCATACGATATGTACGTTCGGAATGGCGTATGCAGAAGCAGCTGTTAAAAATTGGCATTGTCGGCAGGCTTGGCTTTGTGCGAAACGTGCTTTTGCGGATTCCTATACGCTTATTGCCTGCAAAAGCCTTGGAGATAATTTACAAGAAATTTACGAGAAAGCCGTGGTAATGTCTGTGGGTAAATTGCTGAGTGTCATTGTTCCGTTGTTTAATGTGCAGGACTACGTACAAAAAGCGGCGGAAAGCCTGTCCTCGCAGGCTTTTGATGGGCTGGAAATTGTCGCAGTAGACGACGGAAGCACAGACGATTCGCTCGCCGTTTTCCTCGAAAACCTATCGGGAATAAACGCCGCAATTATACGCCAAGAAAACGCAGGGCTAAGCGCGGCGCGCAACGCAGGAATAAACGCCGCCACAGGGCAATACATTCTGTTTCTCGATTCTGACGACTATTTGCTGCCAAATGCAATTAAAAACATCTGCGGCTTGCTTACCTCGCAACAACCCGATATAATTTACGGACGGTTTTTGCGGTGGAATCCGCAAAAAGGCTTTTGGGGCTGCAAGCCCTACGAATGGCAACCGCCAAGCGACCGCAAGCGGCGTACGGAATATATCCTAGACGGCTTGCCCGAGCATTCATGGAACGCGTTCCGTTATATATGCCGCCGCGATTTTATTCTCGAAAACAACCTATTTTTCGAGCATGGCTTGCTTTGTGAGGACGTGCCGTGGACGTTGGAATTGCTAGAGAAAGCCGAAGCAATAGCATTTCTGCCCGAGCCGTTTTACGCCTATTTTATACGGCGGCCAAATTCTATTATGAACACAAAAAACCCAAAACGGCTATTGGATTTAAACGACATAGTATACAAGCTGTTACAAAAATACAGCGACCGACCGCCTATATGCCGACAGCTAATCAATCTATCGTTTTTGCAAATTAACGAGTATTGCGAATTTGACAAAAAATACCAAAAGCTAATATACCAATCATACAAAAAGCTACTGCCCCTGTACCGACTTTCCGCCAAGAAAATACACAAAATATCGAGCATTTGCAACAACGCATTACTTTTTTATCTGCAATCGTTGGCATTGTATATAGTGAAGCTAGTGGTGAGGAAAATAAGAGAGTAGGTTTAGCCGTGGACGAAACAAAAAACGCGCAAGAGCGTTCCTATACCGCGCTACAAATAGTGGACAAGCTATGCAGAGAAAACGATATACGCTATTTCCTCCTAGCGGGCACAGTGCTTGGCGCAGTACGTCACGGCGGCTTTATTCCGTGGGACGACGATATTGACATAGGTATGCTTCCTGCCGACTACGACAAATTTACCACTATATGCCAAAAAGCCCTGCCCGAAAATTATTTTTGGAGTACCCCCGACACCAACTTGCTACACAGCCGTTTTTTTGGTAAAATCGTTTCCGACGGCAAGCATTGCCTGGACGTTTTTCCTGTGTTTAAAACGGCGGATAGTATGTTTTTGCGGAAGGTGCAGTGGTATCAAATAAAAATGCTGTATGTGGGGCTGTCCTATCGGCTAGGCGAGCTATCCGAGCATAAACGCACGTCACTAAAGCAGGTGTGTATTGCCATATGTGCATGGCTCGCAGGACGGCTAAGCCGCAACACCATTATCAAGCTAATGCACTGCGTTTCGCGGCGGTACGAGAACGCCGAAACAAGCACGTATATAAACCTATTCAGCCGCTACAAAATGCACACAGAGAGCATAAAAGCCGAGTGGTTGCAGGAGCTAGTCCCCATTAAATTTGAAAACGCAGATTTCCCTGCGTTCAAAAATACGCATGACTATTTGGAGCATATGTACGGCAATTATATGAAGCTGCCGCCGAAATCAAAGCGCGTGGGCGACCATGCTAATGTTGATATTCGGGTGGAGAGGGTTGATGTTGGGGAATAGGCGGATTTAAGGGATTTAAAGGCAATGGAACGCGGATTTACACGGATTTTGCGGATTCGTTCTTGCGTTCATTAAAAGCTAACGTAATTCGTACTGCTTGTATTACACGGATTAGAAAGCACGTCCGAACGAATCCGCCAAATCCGTGAAAATCCGTCAAATCCGTGTCCTATACAGTCCAATGTCCGCAGGCTTTTAGGTGAGGGGCAAATACCGTATTGCCCCCTTGGGCTTTGTCGTGTATACTAGCATGTAACCGCTAAAATTTAGGAGGAAATGATAATGGAAAATAAAACACTTCAACAAATTTCTGAAAAGGTAGATACAATGGACGACATTAAGGAAATCCTAGATTCCGCCATGGCTAAGCTAACTGCACTCAACTCAAAATAAAGCAGGTCACGCAGGGGGACGGCTTCGGCTTGAAGCGGATTTTATCTGCGTAAATCCACATAATCCACAAAAATCCGAATAATAAAAAATACAAACGAAAGCGGTGTCTTGTTACATGGGTATAAAAATAAAAAGGGTGCTAATGGGGCTTGTGAAATTTATGGAAAAGACCTTTCCTCCGCGACTATTTAACGCCCTACGCCACAACCTCAGACTAAAAACACTATGGCTGTATATCAAGCAGGAACGCATGGCAAGCCACTATACAGGGTTTTTAAAGCTACCTATCGAAAAAAACACGATATTATACGAATGTTCTAACGGTGCGGGCATGGTTTGCAATCCGTATGCGATATTTAAGGCTTTTATAAAGGACGATAGCTTTGAACAATATAAGCACATATGGGTAATTTCAGATGAAGATGAATTGCTTCGATTAAAAAATGAATACAAGCAATTTAACAATGTGTTTTTTGTAAATCGTTTAAAATCCAAGGGGCGTGAATACGCCCGCTATTGTGCTACCGCCAATTTTTTTGTACAAAATACGTCATTTCCGTGGTTTTTTTCAAAAAGAGAGGGGCAAATTTACTTAAACACATGGCATAGTATAACAGTAAAGACACTAGGCTATGATATGACAAACGGCATTGTCGAATCTAGGAATATGTTGCGTAATTTATTGCAAAGCGATTATATAATTTCCGCAAACAGCTTTATGACCGATATTTTCAAAAAGTCCTATAAGCTAGACGGTCTTTACAATGGTGTGCTTATCGAGGAAGGACACCCGAGAACCGATACAACGCTTAAATCGGAAAAAGCCGAAATAATAGAAAAATTAAAAAGCCGCGGAATATCGGTAAGCCCCACAAAAAAAATCATATTATACGCCCCCACATGGAGAGGGGCGAGTGTCGCAAAGGTTGTTAATGATGCAAACGAATATAGACTTTTGGAAGAAACAATGTATAAAGCGTTAGGCAGTGACGAATACCAAGTTTTAATAAAGCCGCACCCTTTTGTTTATCGCGGTCTTTCCGAAGAACAAAAAGCCAGCGGCAGGTACATTCCCTCATATGTAGACACGAATGAGCTATTGTCTGTGGTCGATATTCTGATTTCAGACTATTCTAGTATATATTTCGATTTTATGATGACAGGGCGACCTATTTTGTTCTATATCCCCGACTTGGAGGAATACAGTGCGGAAAGAGGGCTTTACTTCAAGCCCGAGGAATTGCCCGGGCCTTCTACCAACGATTTGGACGAGCTAGGCGAGCTTGTCAAGTCACTGGAAACGGTGAAAACGCAATATTCGCAAATATATGAGCAAACAAAAAAATGGGCAATAGAGCATGACAACGGAAGCGTAGGGCAAAAAATCATTGATATTGTCTTTAAGGATAAAAAGCAATATAATATTATCCAAGGTATCGACAACAAAAAGACAAAAATACTTTTTTACGCAGGCGAATTTGCCGTAAACGGTCTTACAGAGGTGTTCCTAACGTTTGTCAACAATATGGATTACGATAAATATGACGTTACTATTTGCTGTATGTATAAAAACATGAAGAATGTCGAAAGAATAACCTCAAACGCACGTATTCTTATGCGTTACTATACCTACACTGCTACGCTCAAAGAGTTTTATAATATGCAAAATGTGTTTAGGTTCGGCTTGGTAAGCAAGCATACAAAAAAGGCAGATATTGTATTCCGCCGTGATTTTGTGCGTTGCTTTGGTAATGCACAGTTTGATTATGCCGTAGACTTTTCGGGCTATGGCGTGTTTTTTGCCGCATTGTTGTCACAGGCGATAGGTGCGAAAAAATATATTTGGCAGCATAACGACTTATCCCAAGACTTAAACAATAAAAAGAAAATTGCGTTAAAAAGGGGAGATTCCGCAACTGTTGAATCCCTGCTCTCCATGTATTCACGCTATGACAAGGTTGTTTCTGTCGGCGAAACTTTAATGAAAATCAACCGTGAAAATATTTCAAATAAAGAGGTATTTGGCAAGTATGCGTTTGTAAACAACCCTATAAATACCCAACGGATTAAAGAGGGGCTTAACCATGCGATAATAGAGGAAGAATATGACGACACCCTGCCCCTAGTCACCTTTAACAGCTTGACAGGCGAGCTGGCTGTAAGAAAGCTAATCAAAAATGTATACAAAGTCCCCAAGGGCAAGGGCGCGTATAAATTTGTGGCAATGGGGCGGTTTTCCCCCGAAAAAAATCATATTAACCTGATTAAGGCGTTCGAGAAATTTTTGTATGTTCACCCAAGGAGCGTTTTATATATAATAGGTCATGGTGCAATGAAAAAAGAAATGGTACAGCTTGTAAAGGAGCTAGACATACAAGAAAAGGTTATATTCACAGGCAATATGGAAAATCCTTTTATTTTAATGAGCTATTGCGATTGTTTTATTATGCCGTCAATATATGAGGGGCAGGGTATTGTTGTTTTAGAGGCGAGGCTGTTAAACTTGCCGATTATCATGTCCAATTATTCTGTAGTACAAGCAAACTGTCTACCAAACGGACAGCTCATAATAGGCATGGAAGAAAACGACATTTACGAGGGCATGGTCGCCTTTGTAGACGGCAAGGTGCCAAGCGACTATCACTTTGACGGAGATGCCTACAATGCCGAGTGCTACCGCCAGTTTGAGGGGTTGTTTTAGGTGCAGGGGGGTGGGGTATGCTCGACAACAATTTACTTTCACAACTAACCAACAACGCAAAGCCCTACCCGTCTATCACAAAATGCCCTATTAAGCGTGAACACTTCGACTATACAAGCTGGCAAAGAGATTTATGGAACGATAAAACCATTGACGAGGTCTTTTCGCTCGCCGCAGAACGAGAGCAAGCAAGGGTGGATTGAAATATGCTCGACAATAACCTAATCACACAACTAACCAACAACGCAAAGCCCTATCCGTCTATCAAAAAAATAGTCCTTTTCGGCTCGCGGGCGCGTAAAAACGCACACCCCACGTCAGACTATGACATATGCCTGTATTGCAACAACGAAACGGAGTTTACTAAATACTACTTTGACACCGAGGATATAGACACTATTTACAAAGTAGACGTACTGCGGTATGAAGCCATTACCAACGAGGTATTAAAAAAAGAGATTGAGCATGACGGAGTTGTGATTTATGAGTGTGGAAGCTAGCAAAAAAGACACCTTTACCGCCACCGTGGCACGCCTGCAAGAAGCCGTGACCCAACAAAAGCCGCAGGGCGTTATCGGCACTCTCATACGTGACGCGACTATACAGCGGTTTGAGTTTACGCTAGAAACCGCGTGGAAGTATATGCGGTATTTGCTGTTACAGGACGGCGTATTACGCGAAGATGTCGCAAGCCCTAGGAAAACAATACAAACAGCGTTTGCCAACAGCCTAATTTCCGACACAGACACATGGCTAGAAATGCTACGCCACAGGAACTCACTAGCACACACCTACAACGAAGCCGAAGCGTGCGTTTTGGAGGAAAATATAAAGGGTAGGTATCTTGGTTTGTTTGAGGAACTATTACGCCACACTTAGAAAGGCATAACCCACCATGAAAAACTACTATTCAACCATAGACAATGTAACCTTAACATTTTCAGACATAGAAGCCGTCAATGACTTTGAATTTATAACCACTCGCTTTGAAAGAGCGAGCGGAAACGGCTTTGATTACGCCGAGGGAAAGCTACCCAACAATTTATTTTACAAAGCCTTTGGCTTTTCGGAGGACGAGCTGCTCGAAATGCAAGATTATTTACAGAGAAATTCGTGTATAATTTGGGAGCTTGCACGAGAGCAAAAAAAAGCCAAAACACTCCACCCACTAAAGGGCATTATTCCGCTAGACTTCAAATTCGAGCTTGACGACATAAGGCGCGAGCGTATCGAAAAAAGAGGGCTTAATTATTTATGAACGGTAAATATTCATATAAGGACATAGCAAAAGAAGATTTGCTTGCCGCAAAGGAAATGCTGCGCGCAGGGCTTTACAATCATACAGCAATGCTGTGCCAGCAGTATACGGAAAAAATATTCAAGGAATGTCTGGTGAACAACGGCACGGAAGAACAGGACATGCTGTTGTTGCATATTCACAAACTTGCGCGCTTGTCCTCTCGATGCGGCGAGCTACTCAATATCTCTTTCACAAGCCAAGAAACCGCTTTTTTTCGTGAAATTACCGATTGTTATTTATGCACAGATTATTACCCAGGCGAAAATTACATCAAACTGTCCGAAGCCGAAGCCGCAGAAATTTATGACAAAACCCTATTGTTCCAAGCTAAGCATGAAATAACCTTGTTGTCACGTAATGAATTTTAGAAATTAAGGAGCTGACCTAATGTCACAAAAAACCGCCTACGTAGCCTTCTCCACCGACCTATACCACACAGGGCATGTAAATATCATAAACCACGCCGCAAAATACGGTAGTGTCGTGGTAGGAATACTCACAGATGAGGCAATTGCCACGTACAAGCGCCCGCCTATTTTGAGTACCGAGGAACGCAAGCAAATTGTAGAGAATTTCAAAAATGTGGACAGAGTGGTGTTGCAAACCACGCTAAACTACACGCAAAACCTGCGCGAGCTAAAGCCCGACTATGTTGTGCATGGCGACGATTGGCGTACAGGAATACAGCAAAAGGTACGCGCGCGCGTTATTGAAGTGCTGGCGGAATGGGGCGGCGAGCTAATAGAAGTGCCGTACACTAGCGGCACGCTGTCGAGCGACAAGCTGTCACATGCGTTTAACGCTACGCTTAACACGCCCGAAATCCGTCTTGGCAAGCTGAAAAAGCTGTTACAGCTAAAGCCGTACGTCCGAGCCATAGATACGTCCAATGGGCTTACAGGGCTTATTGCGGAGCATACGCATGTTACCGACCCCGATACCTCGGCGGTAAAGGAATTTGATGCTATGTGGATTAGCAGTCTTTGCGATTCCTCGTTTAAGGGCAAGCCCGACATCGAGCTGGTGGAAATGACTAGCCGTATACAAACAATCAACGAAATAATGGAAGTAACTACCAAGCCGATTATCCTAGACGGCGACACAGGCGGCAAAATCGAGCATTTCTCGTACCATGTGAAAACACTGGAACGCATGGGCGTGTCCGCCGTAATTATCGAGGACAAAACAGGGCTGAAGCAAAACTCGCTCTTTGGCACAGATGCCGTACAAGAGCTTGACGAGCCTGAGAGCTTCGCGTTAAAAATTCAAGCAGGCAAGCAAGCGCAAGCCACAAGGGATTTTATGGTAATCGCCAGACTGGAAAGCCTAATCGCAGGCAAGGACGTGGACGATGCCCTCATGCGAGCCAAAATCTACGTAAAAGCAGGCGCGGACGCGGTTATGATTCACAGCAAGGAAAAGCACGGCAAGGATATTTTTGAATTTATGACGAAATTCCGCGAATATTCCAGTACCATTCCTATTGTGGTTGTACCCACCACGTACAACCAGTTTACGGAGGACGAGCTGCACGCGGCAGGCGCGAACATTATCATACACGCCAACCACCTACTGCGAAGCGCGTATCCAGCCATGGTAAAAACCGCGGAAAGTATTCTGTCCACAGGCAGTAGCTTGCAGGCATCTAAGGAATTTTGTATGCCGATTAAAGAAGTGCTAACTTTTATTTAAAGGACGTGTTATTGATTCAAGATTTTTGCGAAGCGTAAATGAGGGCAGTGAGCGAATGGAGCATTTTTTCAAGGAAAAAATGCGGATTGAGCGGACGCTTTGCCCGAATAGTGAGCAAAAATTTCAAAAATCAACACGTCCGTTGAGGGTGAATTTATGCAGGTTGAAAATTTCGTAAGCGTACTGCAAGACCTAGGCGCAGGCTTCTACACAGGCGTACCCGACTCTCTGCTAAGTCCGTTTACAGACTATATAATGCGAACGCACGGCGTGTCCGATTGCCACATAGTAGCCGCCAACGAGGGCGCGGCGGTGGGGCTTGCGGCAGGTCATTATTTGGCTACAGGCAAACCCGCCGTGGTTTATATGCAAAACAGCGGCATAGGCAACGCAACAAATCCTATTTGCTCACTGCTTCACGAGAAAGTCTACGCCCTGCCAGTTATTTTTGTAATCGGGTGGCGCGGTGAGCCGAATGTGCATGACGAGCCGCAGCATGTGTTCCAAGGGGCTGTCACGCTTTCACAGCTAGAATGTATGGAAATTCCCTACGCCGTTATTTCCGAGGAAACAACCGACCTAAAGCAATGCGCCGCCGACTTCAAGGAGCATATACAAAGCGGTAAATCCGTGGCGTTCGTAGTACGCAAGGGCGCGTTAAAAAGTAGCGAAAAAAACAAATATAGCTCCCCTAATTCGCTTTCACGCGAGGAAATTTTAGTTGAAATAATAGCAAATACGACCAAAAATGACGTTTTTGTTTGCACTACTGGCAAGCTGTCGCGCGAGGTTTTTGAAATACGCGAGAACAACAGCATGGGTCACGGACAGGACTTCTTGACCGTAGGCTCTATGGGGCATAGCCTTATGCTTGCGTACGGTATAGCCCTCGCCAAGCCCGACAAGCGCGTTTTCTGCTTAGACGGCGACGGCGCGGTGCTTATGCACTTGGGCAGCTTGGCCGTCGTAGGCACAAGCAGTGTCAATAATCTAGTGCATATAGTAATAAACAACGGCTCGCACGAAACCGTGGGCGGTATTCCCACAGTGGCAGGGGACATGGATTTAAGCCAAGTAGCGGCTTCCTTAGGCTACAAAAATACCTTTCGCGTAAGCACAAAAAGCGACTTACTCGCCGTGCTTAACAAGCTCGACCAGTTACAAGGCACTGTATTTGTAGAGGTGCTGTCCAACCTCGAATCGCGCGCAGACCTAGGGCGGCCTACGACCTCGCCCATTGAAAATAAAAACGAGCTGATGAAATTCTTGGGGGCAATATGAAAGCGGTAATACTAAACTCGGGCATGGGTAAGCGAATGGGCGAGTTTACCGAGGAAACCTGCAAATGCCTAGTAAATATCGCGGACGGCGTAACCATACTAGACGCGCAGCTTACGCTTTTATTGGAAGCGGGCATTACAGACATTTGCATTACCACTGGCGCATTTGCGGACAAGCTAATGGCGTATGTAAACGAACGGTACCCCTCCGCCAACATACAATTTGTACACAATCCCGTATACGACCAAACAAACTATATTTATTCGCTGTACCTAGCGCGGCAAGAGCTAGACGGCGAAATTATTCTACTGCACGGCGATTTAGTCTTTGAACAAAACGTGCTACAGGAGCTAATAGCCGCACCGCATAGCGTAATGGTAACGGACACAAAAAGAGCCTTGCCGCCCAAGGATTTTAAGGCGGTAGTGACCGATAACAAAATCGTGCGTATCGGCATTGACGAGTTTTCGGAAGGCTCTCGTTACGCACAGCCATTATATAAATTGTCGAGAAGCGACTGGCGCGTGTGGCTCGACCAAATAATCGACTACTGCGAACGCGGCGATACTAGCGTGTACGCCGAAAACGCATTTAACGACATAAGCGGCAAAATGCACCTGCGGCCGCTTGATTTGCACGGGCGCGAGTGCTTCGAGATTGACAACCATGACGACCTTTCCTACGGCATAAAGGCGTACGAACGCATACGACCCAGACAGAAATTTTATGAGGGCTTTGGCAGTATTCATGGCATTGTCAAGGGCGCGAAAAGGATTTTTGCGGTGGGCGATTACGCGCTAGGCGAGCTAAGGGCGGTTTTGCCTGAGAATACGGTGTATTTTGAGGATTATACGCCTAATCCAGACTATAACGATGTTTTAAAGGGCGTTGCGTTGTTTGAAGCGGAAAAATGCGATTTTATCGTGTCTATCGGCGGCGGAAGCGCGTTAGATGTAGCTAAATCTATAAACGGCTTCGCCGTTTGTAATTTCGGCGAGTTATCGCACCAAGCCGCACACGTTCCGCACCTGGCCATACCCACCACGGCAGGCACAGGCAGTGAATCCACGCATTTTGCGGTTATTTACAAGGACGGCGTGAAGCAATCCATACAGCACCAAGGGCTTTTGCCGCAGTATGTAATACTGGACGAGGGCTTTTTGCGTTCGTTGCCCGACTATCACAAGAAAAGTACGCTACTGGACGCGCTGTGCCAAGCCATTGAAGCCATATGGGCGAGAGATACCGACCCTACGAGCAGGCATTATGCCATGAAGGCTATACCGCTTATTTTGGATAATATGGGGGAATATCTTTCCGACAACTCCAAAGCGGCGAAAGCTATCCTACAAGCCGCAAACCTAGCAGGCAGAGCCATAAACATAAGCAAAACCACCGCCGCGCACGCCATGAGCTACAAGCTGTCACAAATGTACAATATCGCCCACGGTCATGCGGTTGCGTTGTGCCTGCCCCATGTATGGGCGCATTTAATCGAAAACGAAAATAGCGCGCTTGCGTATATTTCTGAAGCGTTTGGCGTAAGCTCACCAAAGGAAGCGTTAGATAAATTTGTCGAGCTGTTTAACGGCTTGGCGTTGCCGTCTATTGTGCAGGTAAACCCGCTTGCGGAGCTGGTTAAATCTGTAAATGTGCAGAGAATGAGCAACCACCCAGCGGTTATTTCAGACACAGAACTGGAAGCTATGTATCGCCATGTGATAGGGGGTACTCAATGAAAAATCTTATCGCCGACAGATGGCAAAAATACAACTTCCTATTTGAACAATTAGTCGCGCGCGATTTCAAACAACGCTACAAGCGGACATACCTCGGCATTGTGTGGAGCTTGCTATCGCCGCTGTTGCATTTGGCGGTTATGGTTTTGGTGTTTGTCAATTTTTTTGGCAGGACTATTCCGCATTTTGTGGTATATGTGTTTATTGGCTTAAAGGTGTTTACGTTTTTTAAGGAAGCGACCACGCGCGGCATGAGCTCGCTTGTTGCCAACCGAAATATTCTCACTAAAATAAAAGCCCCAAAGTACCTTTTTTTGCTATCAAAGAATGTGGCTTCCTTGCTTAATTTTGGGCTTATGCTTATTATTTTGTTTGCTTTTGTGCTTATTGACGGTGTACCCATACACCCGCGGTTTATTCTTATTGTGTACCCTATTTTTACGTTGCTTCTTTTTAATATAGGCGTGGGGCTTATTTTGTCTGCGTTGTATGTGTTTTTTAAGGATATTGGACATTTATACGAGATTTTTGCCATGCTTGTTATGTGGCTTTCTGCGGTTTTTTATGATATTTCTAATTTTTCCGAAACCGTGCAACGCTTGGCGTTAATCAACCCTATTTTTACGCATATACATTTTATGCGTTCGGTTATTTTGTACGGCGTTGTGCCAGAATGGTATGTTTTTGCGATTTGTGCCGCTTATGCGGCGGCAATGCTGGCACTCGGCGCGTTTTTTTACAAGCGGTATAACTATAAATTCCTGTACTATATGTAGGAGGCTTATTCCAATGACGATAAAAGTAGAAAATATACGAATACGCTATATTGTTGGCGATTTTAGGAACAAAGGAATAACGGACTACATTCTAAAAAAATTAAAGGGCGAGCAGGTTTCTAGGGCGAAGGAATTTTGGGCGGTAGACGGCGTGAGCTTTGAGCTTTACAAGGGCGATTTTTTAGGCATAATAGGTAATAACGGCGCAGGGAAATCTACCCTGCTAAAGGCGATAAGCGGCGTAATGCCGCCCACGCAGGGCAGTGTAACAGTAAACGGCAATATCGCCGCGCTGCTGGAGCTTGGCACTGGCTTTGACGGCGATTTGACGGTACGCGAAAACACGTTTTTGCGCGGCGCGCTAATGGGCTACACGCGCGAATTTATGAAAGAAACGTACGACGATATTATCGCCTTTGCGGAGCTTGAGGATTTTCAAGATATGTCGTTTATGCAATTATCCTCTGGCATGAAGGCGCGGCTTGGCTTTTCGATTGCGTGCCTTGTACGCCCGGAAATTCTGATTCTCGACGAGGTACTGAGCGTAGGCGATGGCGAATTTAGGGAAAAAAGCGAGAAGCGCATGGCGGAAATAATTGCCGACGGCGCGATTACGTTATTTGTGTCACATTCCTTGGGGCAGGTGCGTAAGCTGTGCAATAAGGTGCTGTGGCTGGAAAAGGGCAAGCAAAAGGCGTTCGGCGCGACAGCGGAAGTGTGTGATATGTATGAGCAGGCTATGAAGAAGAAGAAAAAGGGGGCATAGGGGGCATAGCCCCTTTTCTCCGACTTTTCCTTGGTGGGAATGTCGTCACGAGCCTTGGGTGCGTGTGGGCGTTCTATTAAAGGCATGGAACGCGGATTTTCGCGGATTTGGCGGATTTACGCGGATTTTTTCGGGCGTGGTGGGTTTTCGTGGATTTTAAAGGTATAAAACACGGATTTTAAGGGTATGGAACGCGGATTTAACGAATTTACGCAGATTTCGCGGATTCGTTCTGCCTTAGCGGATTTTCGTGGATTTCCCCACTAGCCAATCCGCATAATCCGTGAAAATCCGTTAAATCCGTGTGAAGCCCTTGAAGCCCTTAAATCCGCACGCTATTGTCTGCTGTGCCTCTCGCCCTCTGTGCCTCTGTGCCTCTGTGTGAAAATCTTTTTGACAAATAATGAGCATAGGTAAAGCGTATAAATTACATTCTTTAGTTAAAAGATTTTTTCACACAGAGGCACAGAGGCACAGAGGGAGCGAGGCACAGCAGAAACACGAACGAATCCGCTAAATCTGCGTAAATCCGTTAAATCCGTGTTTAATTCCCTTAAAATCCGTGTCGTATGCCTTTAAAATCCACGAAAATCCGCTAAGCCCGAAAAAATCCGCGAAAATCCGTTAAATCCGCGTAAATCCGCGTTCCATACCTTTATCAACCTACCTAATCTATACTGTAAGCAATGACAAAAAAGCGAATAATGTTATAAGGAGCAAGATATATTATGCACGCATTAAAATGGGGGCTACCGTATATTACGCGGTACAAATGGCGGCTTATTTTTGGGCTTTTGGTTAATACGCTTAATGTGGGGCTTATGTTGGTTAATCCTTATTTGGCAGGGTTGCTTGTACATAACGTAATAGAGGGCGGTCAGCGAGAGCTTTTTGTGCCGTATTTGGCGGCTATGGCGGGCATTACGCTGTATCGCTCGGTTTCGCGGTACTTGTTTGTACTGCTATTCGAGAATACGTCACAGAAAATAATCTACAATTTGCGTCAAGATGTGTACAACAAATTGCACATTCAGAGCTTCTCATGGTTTGACAAAAACCGCGTGGGCGATATTATGTCGCGCATGACTGGCGATTTGGAGGCCATTAGGCATTTTGTCGCGTTTGTTAGCTATATGGTGATTGAGCATGTTACGCTGTATATTGCGGCGGTGGCGGTGATGTGCTTTATTAGCGTGCCGCTTACGCTGGCTATGCTGCTTACTACGCCTGTTCTTATTTTTGCGGCGGTCAAGCAGTCTAGGGAAGTACGCCCTGCGTTCAAAAATGTACGCGAGCAGTTTGCCAACCTAAACTCGCTATGCGGCGAAAATATCGGCGGAAACCGCGTTGTAAAGGCGTTCACAAAGGAGGCGTACGAGATTGAGCGGTTTTCGGCGGTGAACGGCGCGTTTTTTGATGCAAATATGCAGACTGCGCGGGTTCGTGTGAAATATTTCCCAGTAATGGAAACCTGCGCCGCGCTTTTGCCGTGGCTTCTGATTTTGGCTGGCGGACTGTTGACGATTTACGGTAGCATGGAAACGTGGGAGCTGATTGCGTTCGGCGGCTATCTGTGGATGATTGACGCGCCTACGCGGATTTTTACTTGGGCTGTGAATGATACGCAAAATGCGGTGGCTTCGTTGGATAAGGTGTATGATATGATGCGCCGCTCTGTGCTAATTGAGAGCGGTGGTTGCACCGCCACGGAAGCCGCCACGGAAACCGCCGTAGAATTTAAAGACGTGAGCTTTAGCTACGCGCCGTACGAAACTAACGAAATTGTGCTAAAAAACATATCCTTTAGCGTAAAAAAGGGGCAAACCGTAGGCATTGTCGGGGCTACAGGCTCGGGCAAGACCACGCTGGTAAATTTGATTGCGCGGTTTTATGATACCTGCAAGGGCGAGGTTCTCGTAAACGGCGTAAACGTAAGGGATTATAATTTGCAGGAGCTGCGGCGTGAGATTTGTTACGCAATGCAGGACGTTTTTTTGTTTTCTGATACAGTGGAGGGCAATATCGCCTTTGGTGTGCCAGATGCTTCCATGGAAGAAATTTACAAAGCCGCGGCAATAGCAGACGCGGCAGAGTTTATAGAGGCTATGCCCGAAAAATACGACACCGTAGTGGGCGAAAGGGGCGTTGGGCTTTCCGGCGGACAAAAACAGCGTATTTCCCTCGCGCGCGCCATAGCCGCAAACCCGCAAATCCTAGTGCTTGACGATGTTACCTCCGCCGTAGACACCGAAACAGAGCACCGCATACAAGCCGCGCTCGCGGAAGCAAACGAAAACCGCACAACCTTTATTGTGGCACACAGGCTCGCCTCGGTAAAGGAAGCCGACTTGATTATCGTGCTGGCGCGCGGTGAGATTGTGGAAATGGGTACGGATAGGGAATTGATGGGTATGGGCGGGTATTATGCGGAGCTGTGTCGGGAGCAGGGGTGAGGACACGGCACGCCAAGCACACGAACGGCAGAGGAGTGTAGCTTCTTTGGTTTTAAAAGCGGTTAAACGCGGATTTAGCGGATTCACGCAGATTTACGCGGATTTTGTCGGACGGAACGGATTTTCGTGGACTTTCGTGGATTTTTCCACGAGCCAATCCGCGTAATCCGTGAAAATCCGTTAAATCCGTGTGAAGCCCTTAAATCTTAATTAAAGTGATTTTCTGAAATTTTCCTTAAATCGTCTAACGTCAGCTCTAAATTGTTTTGTTCGCTAAAACTTTTAAGGCTAGGGCTTGTGGTGTTATTTTCGCTAAAGCCCTGTAGCTCTGTGCTTTCCCCCGCTTCAAGCTCGGCACTTTCCCCTACACTTTCAAATGGCGTTTCTATTTCAAACTCAAAGAGGTATGCGGCTTGTACTGGGTTTAGTAGGCTTGCGGGCATACCGACAAGGTCACTATATGACTCCAAAAATAAAACCATATCCGCATCAAAATCAAAGGTTAGCGTATTGTCATTAGCCTGCAATTGCTTAACCTCTACTAGCTCGCCCACCTCAAAATTGCCCTTAAAGACATCTATAACCTCTAGGCTGAAAACGGTGTAATTCCAAGCTCCGTTGGGGTCGTCTGGGCGCGGCGGTATTCTGGTGTCGATTTTTTGGGTTCTTACGTCTAGTAGCTTGGCTCTAATTACATCTGTGGCTTGTGACGACATATCGGAAACGCTGTCAAACCATCGGTAATCTGCGGAAAAAATCGTGGTTGGTTCTTCGGTTGCTTCTTCGGATTCGGTTGCTGTTACTGTTTCAGCTACTGTTTCGTGTGCTTCTTCGGTTACTGCTTCGTGCGGTTGATTGTTGGAAACGCCGTCAGTAGCACAAGCCGTCAATAGAAACAAAAGTAAGACTAATATTTTTTTCATTGCGGACACTCCTTTTTCGTTAGGAAACGGTTAAGGCTTCGAGGTGATATTCCCACCATAGTACAGTCGGGAAAACAAGGGCAACGCCCCTAGTAATACATCATTTTCACACTAATCACATCATACTCTGGTATTTTTGAAAAATTATTAAGGTCGTAAATATAATTCATTAGCGAATCATAGCTGCCGCCGTACAAATACGGATTGTCGCGCAGGGAAATAACATGCCCCAGCTCGTGTGCAAATACGGCGGAAATAGTTTTGTCTAGGTTTGCGGCATAGGCGCGTATGTTTCTTTCGTTTAGTATAATGTCAAACCGCAATGTCGTAACGCCCGAAACTGTCGATATGCAGACACCGCTCCACGAGTCTGCCCTTTGCTCCGCCACGGCGGTGTTTTTTGAGTTGGTATTAACGGAAAACTGTACCAAGGTGTCGGCATTGTTCCATTCGTTCATTCCTGCGCGCATTTGGGTGTTCCATGAGCCGCTTGTAAAACGGAAGTCAATGGAGGTTATGCTTCCTCTGCTTGCAGGTTGCCATCTAAAGGGTACGTGCCTAATCGCATCGTAGCCATGTGCAATGGGTGGGGCTGTGGTGGGGGTTGGGGTCGGTGCTGTGGTGGGGCTTGGTTTTGGGGTTAAAGTGGGGGTTGGGGTTGGGGTTGGGCTAGGTGTAGGTGTTGATGTTGGTCTTGGGCGTGGTCGTTGGGTTATAGTAGGGGTTGGTGTTGGTGCTATAGTAGGTCTTGGGGCTATGGTAGGACTTGGGCTAGGTGTTGGTGTTAAAGTGGGTCTTGGTGTCGGTGCTATAGTAGGGCTTGGGCTTGGTGCTAAAGTAGGTCTTGGGGTTACAATAGAACTTGGGGCAGGTGCTACCGTAGGTCTTGGGGTTATAATAGGGCTTGGGGCAGGTGCTAAAGTAGGTCTTGGAGTTATAATAGGGCTTGGGCTTGGTGTAGGTGTTGGCGTGGGTCTTGGTGTCGGGGCTATAGTAGGATTTGGGCTTGGTATCGGTGTCGCTATCGGGCTTGACTGCGGCGTACCCGCCCCACCTATCACTTGATTACTGCCATAAACCACAAGATTTGAACCTGTTATGACATTGTTCGAGCCATACACATCATTGTTGTTGCCGTTTATAACATTGCCCGAGCCGCTCCATACGTTATTGCTGTTTCCGTTGATTGTATTTCCCGAGCCGCTCCATATGTCGTTATCCGAGCCGCTGATTTGGTTGCGAGAGCCGCTTCTGATGTCGTTGTCTGAGCCTGCGATAATGCTATTATTTGAACCAGAGCCAATCGTATTGTTATTTCCGCTGGAAATGGTGTTGTTACTGCCGCTTTTAATCGCGTTTCCGTTCCCATTAGAAATTACATTGTTTCTACCGCTTCCAACGGAATTATTGCCGCTGACGGTAAGCGCGTTTACTGCCAACGCAAAAAAGACTATGGCACATAGAAATAATCGCATTATGCGGTTTAATCTTCCCACTAAGAATCTCATACATACCCTCCCGCTTCTGCTCCTACTTTTGTTAAGGCTTCGAGGCGACATTCCCACCAAGCAACAGTCGGAGAAATGCGGCGAAGCCGCCTATTTCTCAAACAAAAACTCCTCCAACTCAAACAAACACCGCCCATCAAAGCTATCCTTAAACCAACCGCCATTTGTGCTTTTTGCCACAAAAAACACAGCATGTACGCCAGTCACGCATTTCACCGCACAGCTATACACGCCGCTGTCCAGCCCTATTTTGCACACGCCGATTTCCGCGCCGTTTTTGTAACAATCTATGAGTATTTTTATTTCGCCATATATGCCCATTCCCCTAATTTTTGCGAAAAATTCCATTGTTTTGCTCGAATAATCGTCGCCGAAATCAAAGTATTTGTACCCTATAATACAGCCGTCCGTGATGCTTACAATAGGGCGCGAAAACACGTTTTTCTCGGCGATAAAGCAACCGCCGATTAGCACACAGGCAATGTCCGCGGGCGTGGCGGCATACGGCGAAAGGGCTTTGTCGAAGCCCAGCGAGGTCATTTCCGCTTGTACAATTTTTCCGCAGGGCAGTATTTCTATAGGCTCGACACAGGCGCGGCGCGACATTATTGTGTTGTTGGTCATGCGGTGATAAAAAATGTACCACGTATCTTTTATTTTGCAGATTGAGCCGTGGTTGTTGCCGCCAGGGTAGTCAACGCCGTTGTCGATTATTACGCCGCCATATGCAAACGGCCCCATAGGCGATTTGCTCGTAGCGTAAACCAACTGGCTAGACGTAAGCGGCGAATAAATGAGATAGTACGTGTCGCCTATTTTTCGCGGCGAGCAAGCCTCAAAAAAGCTAAACGGCTCGTCTACGGGAATAATATCGCTTATGTAGCTGCCGTCAACTACCTCGTACATATTAGCAAGCTCCGCCGCCCACGAACGCTTGTAGCCGCAGTAAATAAACACCCTGCCATCGTCGTCAACAAGAACGCCAGGGTCAATAAACCAGCCATTGTCGCAGTAGTTTTCTTGGTCTGGCTGGTCGGTATAAGCATACTCCGAAAGCAAGCTAAACGGCCCTTCGGGGCGGTCGCTTACTGCCACACAGCCCTTAGCGTCCATTATATATGCGTACAAATAGTATTTTCCGTCCCTAAAAACCACATCTGGCGCGAACAGGTACTTGCCCTCGCGCGGTATGTCCGCCGCATGGTCGCGGTCGGGCGTAGTATGGAAAATATCGCCGTGACACAGCCATTCGCCTAAATTGTGAATCGAAGCCGACCACACCTTTAGCTTAAAGTCGCAAAAGCAATCCGAGCCTGCCCTATCGTGCGAGCCGTAGATGTAGATGCGTTCGCCGAAAATGCGCGGCTCGCCGTCTGGAATGTATTCGTGTAGGGGGAGGTAGGGGTTTGGCATGGGCTACATCTCCTCCGCCAGCTTAGTACCGCACTCCGCACAATACTTACACTCCAGCGAAGCCACAATATAACACCCAGGGCAAATCCTTTTCATAGGCTCGCCGCACTCGGTACAAAACTTGCCGTGCGCGGTAAGGATTTTGCATTTCGGGCAGGTTATGCGTTGCTTTTCCTTTGGGGCGGCTTGCTCGGCGGCCGCCTCTGTAGAAGCCGCGGACGTTGACGCGGCGGGCTTTTCGGCTATGGCTACCGCGCGCTTTTGTTCCTCGGTAGGCGTAAACTTAGTCAAGGTGGTGCTGATGTTGGGCTGTTGAAAATTAAGCAGGCGGTACGCGGTTTTTACCTGTCCGCGCCCCTTAGGCATGTCTATGACTACGTGCCAGTGCGCCGATGAGATAGTCTGCATTCTGATTGGCGAAAAGGTCATAAGCCCTCCGAGCGCGTAAAAGGGCTTTGCTTTCGCATATTTTGCCATGTTTTCATGGTCCATTAAATAGACGTTTGCAGCGTTACCCTGCAAAACAACTTCGACGGTTCTTCCCTTGCCTAGCCCGCCTAGGTCATAATGTGTATAATTCACCTTTACTTCCCCCGTTATATTATCAAAGTATTACATTTGTGTACGCATTTATAAGAAACGGAAAATCCTCGCCGCGGATAAAAATTCTGTAAAACGGAACAGCGGGAAAAACCGCGTCCTCCTGGTCTGAAGCGTATTCTTGATTGTAAACTATATCCATATGGCGTATAAAAATCGGTTCGTCCATTACGTGCCGTACCCTCTGCATAAACGTAAGCAAAACCTCGTCCGGCGCAAAAATCATGCGAGTTTCCGCGCTGTAGCCCAAAACTCTGCCAAACTCCATTTCTACCCACGCTATGCCCTGCGGCACGATAAAAAATTCTATATAGTTAGAATGTATTAGCTGTCCGCGATAGCTCTGTCTGTATATTATATTAAATCCCAAATCCTCCTCCAATACCATATCCCGCACAAAATCGGGAAAATGCTCTTGGATAAAAGCATCGGAAATTTTCAACGCGTTTTCGCGAGAAATAATTCCCCCACTATTTTCCCCTAAACTGCCCCGATTGTCAAAAGAAATAAATCCGTTAGAAATTTCCAGTCTTGTGTCCTCTGTTTCAAACAAATAATAATTTGTGTCCGTTATGCTCGAAAAGGCTTCGCCGTCAAAAAAAATGTCCAGTAAAGCAGGTATTTCATAGTGTCCGCCCGACACGTTCAAGTGCCGCATAGGCGCGAACCGCCGCGGCAAGGGCGTATACAAATTTATATTGTTCTGCGACAAAACCGTGTGAATGTCGCCTAGCCTATCCGCATCTAAGGTATATCGGCTGTATTCCGTAAACAAAAGCCAGCCAAGCCCCGCGTTAAGCAACAAAAACGCAAGCAGTATATAGCTTTTCGCGCGTTCCCATTCCATTTAATACACCGCCTCCAGCTCCACAACCGCCCCCGAGGCAGGCTCAAGGGGAAAGCCAAGCATATATCCTGCTTCCTCAGGCAAATTGAACCATGCAAGCTCGCCAGTGACAAAGGTATACGCAATGCGCCTGTACCGCACGACACGCCCATGGTCTACGATAATTTCAATCGGCGCGGTAAGCGGCTCGCTGCACCTCGCGCTAGTGTACCATTGCTCAGTAAAAATAATGGGCTGGTCGTCTATTACATAGTTGAACCAGAAAATATTAGCCCGCCCGCCCCTCTGCTCGTGGTATCGCAGGTAGGTTTCGTTGACTACATGGCTATCATTGTTCAAAAAGTCTAACGCGGCAGAAAAATCTGCCATAAAATTGTCCGAGGCCGTACGCCCTATTGTACGATAAGAGGAATACTCTAGTACAGAGTTTTCTAAATAACGTACCATTGCATTTCTGGTAGAAAATGTATAAATTCCGTCCACGGTCGTCCCTGGGGTCATCATGGCAGGGTTGTCAAAAAAGCCCTCGACCATGCCGCGTATATGCGAACGCGTAAACAGCCCCTGCGGACTGCGGAACGGATTTTGTATAATCATGGTAGTATGCAGAAAGCCGCGCCTAAGCCCCGATTCTGGCGAACGCGGAACAAAATCGCCGTCACTGCGTACAAAATGCAGCTGCTCTGGGTCTGTCGGCTCTATTTCCAACGTGCCTACGCTGTCCGCAGGCAACGAAAATTTCCAAGCATCACGCCCATTCACAAAGTAGACATTCACCGCTTCCCCAACAAACTGAAACGCCGCGCTCTGGAAATATTCTATTCCTTGGCTCTCCAACAGATTACCCTGCCCAAGCACATTGGTAAAAATTTCCGCACTCATGGGAAAGGCATATTCGCAAAGCACAACTGGGTATTCCCGAAAAATCTCCGTCTGCGATGTCCTTTCCGCCGAATAGCTCGCGCCGCGCCGCAGCATGGTTTTTAGCACAGCCTCGCCGAACAGCCATTCCTGCGATTGCGAAATTTCACTATAACGTATGTCAAAAAGCCCGTCGCCCGCACCATAAACAATCCTATACGGCTTGGCAAACTCGCTTTGCCCGTCTGGCGCAGACGGCGCGAATCGCGCTTGCAAATAAATAAAGAAGCTACGGTTGGTAAGCGTGCTAAGCCACAGATGCGTGACTTGAACAATCGCAAGCGCGGCTAGTGCTACGATTAGTAGTGATTTTATTGTTGGTATGAGCTTACCTCGCATACTCATCTAACCGCCTAAACCTCAGCACCATAGTTGTCCCCTGCCCTAGCTTGCTTGTCGCGCTTACCTTGCCGCCGTGTTCCTCCATTATTTCCTTTACTATAGCCAGCCCAAGCCCTGTACCGCCCAGCGAGCGCGAGCGCGCCTTGTCTACGCGGTAAAAGCGTTCAAAAATGCGGGTAAGGCTTTCCTGCGGAATACCCATGCCCTGGTCTTTGATAAATACGCGGAAATACTTTTCGGTTGCTTCCATTGTTATTCTAATTGTAGTATTTTCGGGGCTGTATTTTATTGAATTAGACAAAATATTGGTTATTACTTGGTTTATTCGCGAGGCGTTGGCTTCGATAAAGCATACGTTTTTTGGCGGTACAAATTCGATTTTCTGCGACTTTTGCTCCGCGGGAATTTGTGCCTGACGTATAGCCAAGCGAAGCAACGCCACTAGGTCAATGGCTTCCGTTTCCAGTACGAGCTGTTTCGAGTCAATCCGCGACAGCTCCAATAAATCGGAAACAAGGAACGACATTCTGTCTGCCTCGTCATCTATTACCTTGAGGAAGCGCATGGCGGTTTCGCGGTCGTCCAACGCGCCGTCCAACAAGGTTTCCGCATAGGTTTTTACATTCGTAAGCGGTGTGCGTAGCTCGTGCGACACATTCGCCACAAATTCCTTACGCATATTATCTAGCTTTTGTTGGCGCGTTATGTCCTGTATCACTATTACAAAGCCGTCTGTTTTGCCTGTTTCGCCTGTGTAGGTGGTCACGGTCGCATACAAAAAGCTGTCCTCGTCCTCGTGGACAGATTCGCGTACCTCGCCCGCGCTTAGCTGAAAAACGTCCTCTGGCTCAAAGCCGAAAAAGCGAAAGGTTTCCTTTACGCTCGCGTTGTTTAAGTCCATGCCGTTTAACAGCTCGCCGCAGGCATTGTTCGCGTGGATTAGCTGCCCTGTTACATCGTATACAAGAACGCCGTGAGATGTGTTTTTAAACAACGCTTCTATTTTATTGCTTTCGCTCGCCATACGTGAAAGTGTCGCCTTTAGCTCCTTGGACATATTATTAAAATCGTGTGCGAGCTGTCCTATTTCGTCATCACTGCTTACCGTTATTTCATGCGAAAAATCGCCCGAGGCAATCGCCTTGGTGTGCTGTGTAAGCGCGACAATCGGGTTGGTAATGGTAGTGCTTCCCACAAAAAACCAAAACACAAGCGTAACCACAAGCGCGACAAGCACTGTAGTAACAAGCGTGAGTGTAAGCCGTGAAATACTTTCGTTTATAAAGCGCATATTCAAGCGCGTGTACACGATAAAATCCTCGTTGCCGCTAGTTACAGGCATAGCAAACGTAAACCACTGTAATTCCTCGCCTTGCAGGTTTATACCCACACTGCCCACGTTAAAAAACTCGTTGCCGGTCAAGGCGTTGACGAGCGAGCGGTCGTTAAAGCGCATACTGCTTGCCACAAACTCATGCGGAGCAAGCGGAAGCCCCATATCGCCAAGGATTACGCCCTCGATTTCACTCTGCCCCGTAGACAGCCACACAATGGAGTCCCACGCGGCAGAAAAATCGTCCTTGTCGTACAGCTGCACGATTTGGTCGTTAATCATTTCCGCATGGCTTCGCAGCGCGTTGTGGGTCTGCTCTATTTCCATATTGCGTACGGAATAGAGCATAAACGTGCCGCTTACGCTCATTACTACTAGTACCACCGCGGAGTATATTAGGATTAGTTTTGTTTTGAGGCTACGCATGGGAAGCCTTTACATGAATTGAGATAATCATAATATTGCCTTTCTGAAATGTTATAACAGCCTTTCATTCCTAAGGCATATTCTAACACATATTCATATGAAACGGATTCCGATAATTTTAATATGTCAATTCTTTTTAACACTTCTTTAGTATACGGTCGTTTAGAATCCAAAAAAGCTACCGACTTCAAGAATTGCTTACACCTCTCACTGTTTAATAAAGCAACCGTAATAATAGCGTCCTCGATTTTATGAAAATTCAAGAAATAGCAGGTATCGTCTAGCATAATGGGGATTTCTCCAGTAATAAGCGCGAATTTTGGCTCTTTATAAAAGCCCGAAATGCCTACCTTGTATTTGGAAAATGAATAATCACCCACTCCGAAAACGGAAAATTTTGGCGACTTTTTGTATATAACAGACCTACGAGCATTAAGCAAGCCCTCAAAGCGTGTCAAATATTCCCAAACAGCCCTTTCTTTTTGCATAATTATGGAAGTGTCTGAATTAACTCGTTTTTGTGTTACTACTACGTGCTTTCTAGTTTTTGTTATTTCGTCTGTTTTTATGTCCGAGCTTTTGACAAGCGGGAAAACAAATTGCCCGACAGGCAAGTCAAGCTCGTCACCAAAACCATTGATAAATTTATCCTCGTCAGATTTATTTAGCTCCATGACCTTTGAACAATCATGCTTTATTCCTTGCCGCCACTCGAATGGGCAATGTCCGTCAATGCTTGCTGTTATGCCAGACATAAGTGCGTTGGCATAAAATGCGCCATTCGCCCAGCCGAATTGTCGTTCCTTTACGTTGGTGTAAAAATCATAAACATTACATGCGACCGAAGCACTTGTGTCAAGCCCAAGTTTGGCAACAAAAAGCGCGGCATCACAGCTAACACCAAAAACGTCATTTGCGTTAAACAAAAACATATCCGCCTTGGCTATACCAAAATTGTATTTGTCAATATCTCTAATAATGTTTTTCGCTACAATAGTTTTGCACAGCATAGCAAGAGTACAGTTATAGCCCGAAAATTCGCCCAGTAGCCGCAATATTATGTACTCGGCTATATCAAAATTTCCTTTTCCTGTAATAGCGTCAATGCCCTTATGCTCCTTAAAATTACCTTTTATGGGCAGATTCTGGCTATTTATAGCAGATAGCTGTGAGTTTGTCGCCCAAGGGGGGTTGCCGATTATTAAAAGATTCTGCTTTTTTGAAATGCGTTCTTTAAAACGGCTAAAATCGAACGAAAAAATATCACCTTTATACAAGTCTAGCTTATGCGAAAAGCCCAGCCCGCAAAGGCGTTTTTTAGTTGCCTCGTAATATCCGTTGTTTACCTCCACACCGTAAGCGGTTTGTATATTTTCAAATTCAACTAACGCGCCCTCGATAAAATTCCCCGCACCAAATGTGGGTTCGAGTATTACGGCAGGTGATAATTTGTAAGCATCTTTTAGCTTAGTGCAAACTAAGCGAGCAAACGCAAGCGGTGTCTGATAATCGCCAAATTCCCGAATCGTTGCTTTAGCCCTTACAGTCATAATTAACAACTCCGCACACGCTATTAGAAAGTGTAATTACTCGCTGATACTGCAACCGCCATTGTAGCGCGTTTGATATGGTTAAATAGCCCTGAGTAACTCCGCGCCGCAAAACCTCCTCGGCTAATTGCTCAAGGATAATTTCGTCACCGGGTATATTTTTGTCTATAAAATAGGCTATTATGTCCTCTTTTGCCGCGCCGTCCTTTAGCATTTCCGCAAGGCGTTTGGTGGTTGTAAAATCGGCGGTTCTAGCCTTTGAAATAAACGTACAATTTAAAAAATCCAATTTGCTTGTACCGTTGGCATCTTTTTTATCATAAACAAGCACAAGTAAATTATAGCCAAGCCCAAAAATCTTTTGGCGAGAGGACTTATATGGACACGAGGACTGCGGCTGACGATATGAAGTAACCTTTATGTCTGTATTTATTTCGGGGGAGGGCAAATCAATGCCCGATGCACTGCTTCCTATGGTTACAACAAATCTTTCTGCCAAATACCGCTTTAGTCTATGCTCCACAAATGTACCAACGGCTTTTCCGTCCGTTACTCCCACCAATTCGGCAAAATCAAGCTGACCCTCGGCACAACAAAACTCCTGTGCCGCAAGACATAATCGCTCAATCGTTAATTTCTCTTTCACTACGCCGTCCCTATCCCAAACTCCTGCGTAAAGTGATAGCCCACACTACGCTTAGTTAAAATATAAACAGGGTTGTCGGGCGTTACCTCCAGCTTCGTACGCAAACGCCGAATGGTAACGTCCACGGTACGCACATCGCCGAAATACTCATAGCCCCATACCTTTTCCAACAGAGCCTCGCGCGAGAATACTTGATTATTTTGTGTTGCGAGGAATTTAACTAGCTCAAACTCGCGGCGCGTTAGGTCAATGGTGTCGCTTCCGCGCTTGACTACAAACATATCTAGGTCTAGGCTTAGCTCGCCGAAAACTAGCTTGTTGGAGCCGTTCGAGGGGTTTTGCGACATGCTTCCGCGCCGCAGGTTTGCCATTACGCGCGCGAGCATTTCCCGCGTGCCGAATGGCTTGGTTATATAATCGTCCGCGCCTAGCTCGAAGCTCAATACTTTGTCGGCCTCCTCCGCCTTGGCGGTTAGCATTATTACTGGGGTCTGGCTCTCCTTGCGCAGGCGTTTGCATACCTCGTAGCCGTCCATGCCAGGCATCATAATATCCAAAAGCACTAGGTCGGGGTTTTCGGAAAGCGCGAGCTTCAAGCCGTTTATTCCGTCATGGGCTTCAATAATTTCGTAGCCCTCCTTGCGTAAATTGTACGCGAGAATGTCTACTATATTTTTTTCGTCGTCTACTATTAGTATTTTTGCCATAGCTACCTTCTTTCCATAGTCGGCGCGCCAGTACCGCGTTCTATTATATGGTCTACAGGCTCGATTACTACTACTGGGTCTAGGGTCGTGCGTGACTGCTCCACGCCGTTGATGTATTCTACTCGCACGGTTACGCGCTGTTGTCCCGATTGCCCCTCCTGCACTACTCTTGTTTCCGTAATGGAAAGCTCGGGGTTTTCGATTTCCTTTACAGGCATTTCGACAAGCTCCATTGTGGGATATTCGTCAAAGGTGCGTACGGACAGCAAGGGCAAATGCGTGTAAATAGATAGCGAATCTCCCACAAAAATGCCAGTGCTTGTCAAATTGTTGTCGCCCATAATTCGGCTTACGCTTGTGCCGAAACGCTCCGCGATTCTGCCCAAATTGTCGCCGCTTACCGCAACATACGTAGTATGCTGCATTTCTGTACGGTCTAACCGCCAGTACGCTTGGTCTGGCGTGTCAAAATCCGTTTCCTCGGGGTCTACGCTCTGCACGCGTACCTCCCAGCCGTCCACAAAATCGTATTCAACGGTATTGTCGTTGCACCACCGCTCCGCTAGCATATCCTTTACGAAGTCAAGCTCTATTTGTGTGCGGAGCAACGCCTCGAAGCTGTCGTTCACGTATATGGCAAGGGCGGCTATAGTGTAGGTAAACTCGTTGCTTATGCGCGACAATACCACGCTGCCAGGCTCTCGCGCACTGCTTCGTGTCCGCGCAGGCTCTATCGTCACCTGCTGCTCCACGTTGACCTTTACGTTTCCGTACCGCGCCTCCAGTGCGTTGACAGCCTGCCTGTGAAAATGCTCGGAGGTCAGCTCGCTGTCTATTTGGACATAGCCCATAAGCTCGCCGTCCAAATATACCGCAAAGGCATTGTCCACAAACAACCCCGATATAAACCGCACAACGCTAACCAAAATAATAAGCGTGATAACGCTCCACCCCGCGTAGCTTAAATACTTGGGGTTAATTTTCGCTCGCCGCGGCCTGCGGCTTGGCTTTCTTCTCGGCTTGGCGTAGGAACGCTGTGCCGCCTTAAACGCACCTAGCCCCTTCTTTTCGGAAGGGGCTTCACTTGGCTCTTGCTTGCGTGGCATACCCACGATATGAGGGGCGGAGGAAGCCCGCCCGCGCTTTGCAGGTTGGATTTCTTTCGATAGGGAATCGGGTAATTTTGTTTTTATGGGTGTTGGTGGTGGTTGGAAAGGTTTTTTATTATCGTCCACAGCAACCCCTCCTTAACTTAGGGAAGAACAGTAACCGACCGCGCGATATTAGAGCCTTCCGCGGTGGTGACGATATAGACATTCATATTTACGCGAAGCTCGCTGGTTGACATTGTTACGCCGCTGCGCGTTACTGGCGTGCCAGTGGGTACGGCAATGGTGTGTGTGCGTGTTGTTGTGCCTTGGTTTTCCACTACTACAATAGTATTGTCGGCGCGTACTGCTTGTATAAAGCCAAGCACAACATTTTGTGCCTGTTCGTTGCTTTGGTTTTGTACGCTTATTACCTCGCGGCTGTCGAGCTGTATACGTAGGGACATGCCTATTCTAAGGGAATACACATCGTAAACGCCTGGGCGTACAATATAATTAAAGGTCGTGCCGTCGTCACGCGTTACAGAAATTTCTGTGTTACGTTCGGTTATGCGGATTTCGTTCAAGCGGCCGTTTACTAGGGTTCTTTCGCCGTTCGCCGAAACACGCGCAAGGCGGTCATGCTCTACATCGGCGGTAACGCGGTCACCTATGCGTAGGTCGCTCCAGTTTACCGCGTTTTCGTCACGAGTTATTTCCGTCACGGAAAGCACGCGGAACTCGTACAGACTGCCGTCATTTTCTTCAATCACGACAACAGGCGCAGCACCTTGATTGTCGGGCGGGCGAACGTCCGCCAACACGCCTGTAAGCGTGCGTTCGCGCTCCATTATTTCCAGCGTATTGATATTCGCGCCGCTGTATGAAAAGAATACAATGTCGCCTATTTGTATATCCTCAAATTTGGCGGCAAGCCCGCCGTTTGTGATTACCGTATTTGGCGTATGGTAAAAAACTCGCTCATCGTCAATAACCTGCCCAGTAATGCGTACGCGCTGTGTGCGGATTGTCACCGTGTTAAACGCCGAGGAAACGGCGGTAACAAAGCCCTCGTCCAGCACTGCGGGGGTCGCGGCGGTTTGTTGTGAGCTGGATTGTGCCTGTTCACGCGCTACTAGCGAAATAATCTGCCTGTTAGCGTCCACAAGCACGGTTACGTTCATGTTCTCACGCAGGAAGGACGCAGTGCGTTGTACATTATCTATCATAAGCACGGCATTTTGTGCAATGGGAAATGTTTCCGTACCTGCCGCCGAGGTAATAGTGACGTGCGTGTCAAGGAAAACATTGGAAATAGTGCCTGTAATGGTGGAGTGCGAGCCTGTGACCGCGGCCTGCTCTGGCGTAGGGCCGGAAAGCGCGTTGTAGAAAACTGTAGCCATTTCCGCGCGCGTAAAGTGCGCGACTGGATTCATATATCCGCCCGAGCCGTGGATTATTCCTATTTCCCGCGCGTGGTATACATAATGGCGGTACTGCGGCGAAATTTGGGCATCATCTCTAAACAAGGTGTGGAATTGCACAGCTTGGGCGTGGGGTGCTTGTCCCACTAGGCGAACCATCCACGCTACCGCTTCCTCGCGGGTAAGCAGCTCACGCGTTTCGTTCGTGCCTGTACGCGAAACAAAGGATTTTGCTTCGTCCGGCGTAATAATTCCGCGATATAATAAATACGAAATTTCTCTGTCAACGGTACGATTCCAAGTGGTAAACTCTGCGGCGATGTCGTCTAGCAAGGGTCGCCATGTTTCAAAGGAGCGCGTGAGAATATCCTGCTCGGCAGGCGAAAGCGTAGCCGCCGAATGGCGATAGCCTGCCGCCATAGCATAAATTTGTGCCGCTTCAAATTTGTTTAGGTTGCGCGTTGGGTTAAAATTGTTGGCGGCATCGCCTACCATAAATGCGCCGTTTTCTGGGTTGGATACCCAGTTTACCGCCTCAAACGCAAAATGGGAAATGGGGACATCTCGAAAGGTGGGGGATTGGGCTAGGAGGGGGAGGTGTGATAGGGCTAGGATTAGTAAAATTGCAAGGGGTAGGGTTTTTAGGGGGTTTAGGGTTTTTGTTTTCATGGTAATAAACAGTCCTTTCTTGACTTGTCCTCGTCTAGGGTTGGGCTTTTTAATTGGGGGCATTTTTTTAAAGGCATGGGACGCGGATTTTCGCGGATTTTACGGATTTTCGCGGATTTCATGTTCGGAGGTTTTTAGAATCCGCGTGAATCCGTGTAAATCCGTGTTCCTTTAATTTTTTTGTAGAGTGGGGAGCTTTGTATCGTGGGAGTTTTGTAGGGTGGCAGCTTGTCCATCTCGTCTATCTCGGCAGGGGCAAGCCCCTTGCCTGCGATTAACTGCTTAGCCTGTTGGCTTACAGATAAAAACCTTTATATTATCGCCGCGGCGTAACTGCTCTAACGCCGTATTGGCGGTACTTTCGTCTTGGAAATACGCAAACACCGAGGAACCAGTGCCGCTCATTTGTGCGCCTAGTGCGCCTAGCTTCTTACAGCGGTTGATTATTTCGGTGATTTGGGGGTGAATGGACGTGGTAAGCGGTGTAAAAAAATTATATAAGAGGGAAGCAATTTTCGTGGGGTCGTTTGTTTTTAGGGCTTGCAGGAAGTTTCCACGGCGTAGGTTGGCGGTTTGAGTTTCGTCAGTTCGTGAAACATTCACCTGTCCAAAAATTTCATTTTCGCCAGAATGTGCAACATTCGCCCTCTCAAAAATTTCCCGAGTAGAAACAAAAATGTTAGGGCAAGCAACTACTATACAACATGGCGGGTGGGGTTGCAGGGCTGTGA
>Ga0099364_10000231_pt1 | contig 92018 bp, 80 predicted proteins | sample TergutTh196P3_FD_73070 | JGI IMG/M metagenome (GOLD analysis project Ga0099364, IMG submission 73070) | Microcerotermes parvus P3 segment gut microbial communities from Pointe-Noire, Republic of the Congo - Th196 P3 | ecosystem: Host-associated > Arthropoda: Insects > Digestive system > Gut ...
AATAACGTGGATTTAGAAGAAATTTTGACTGACAAGCAAGCGTTGACGGCATATCCAAATCCAACGAAAGGAGAATTAATAATTAACAATGAACAAACAATGTTCGGTGCAAGCCAATTGATAATTAACAACATACAAGTTTTTGACCTTAACGGGAAATTGGTATTGCAGCCAACTACAAATTCATTTAATATAAGCGGGTTACCCAACGGAACCTATATGGTAAAAGTAAATGAGGAAGTGATAAAAATTGTAAAGGAATAAAAAAATGCTGTTATTTCGTGCTTCCTATATTACAGCAGATTGCGGGATAAACCCACCATGACAATGTACCAACTAAATAAACTATGGACAGAACAAAAGCTACCAATTATTTTCGCACAGAACCCCAAAAACTGAATTGTGCACAATCAATTATAAAAGCCTTTCAATCGCAGTTGAACATTCCCGACAATATTGTTGATGAATTTCGGAAATACGGTGGTGGACGCGCACCGGAAGGTATTTGCGGGGCATTGTATGCTGCCAATTATCTGCTAAACCGGCAAGGGAAAAATTCTATTCAAGAAACATTTAGGGAGAAAGCAGGTGCTGTAATGTGCCGCGAATTGAAAAAAACGAAAGAGTTATGCGAATGGCGCGTCAACATAACAGATGAATTATTAGAAAGATATTTGTAGATATTGAGATATTCATAGATATTAATTGAATATTGGAATGTTTATAGATATTAAGATATTTGCCGAGGCTTATTGCAATGAATTTCAAAAAATATCGCGAAGCAAATATCAATTAATATCAAAAAAGAGTTTATATTTGTCGATACTTAAATTTAATCAAGAAATAAGATGTCAGTTAACAAAGTAATTTTAATCGGAAATGTGGGGAAAGACCCCGAAGTGCGTTATTTAGACAATAACGTGGCAGTAGCAAACTTAACATTGGCAACAACAGAGCGCGGTTATACGCAAGCAAATGGAACTGTGGTGCCCGACAGAACAGAATGGCACAACATTGTGCTGTGGAGAGGATTAGCCGAAATTGCGGAAAAATATGTGCGCAAAGGCTCGCAAATCTACATCGAAGGAAGACTCCGCACACGTACTTGGGACGACAAAGAGGGTAACAAACGATACACCACTGAAATATACGCGGACAACATGCAGTTACTCGGCAAAAGAAGCGATTCGTCTCAAAATGCCGAAAATCAAGTAAAACCAGAACCGCAACAACAAGCCGCAAGCGCATCGTTTTCGACAGAAAATGACGAAGCCGACGGGTTACCGTTTTAAAAAGAATAGCACACGGAATACACGGATTTGACAGAATAACACAGAAACATTCTGTGATAATCCGTTTTTTCTGTGTATTCCGTGTGCAAAAAACTTAACACTAAAACCATTGGATACATTCTCTGATTATTTTAACGAAATACACTATCACTCCGGCGGATTTGAGCCGCTTGTAATATTGGGTATCGTAATCGTTTTGCTAATGATTTCGGCGTTTGCATCGGCTACCGAAGTGGCGTTTTTCTCCCTCGATCCGAGCGAAATGGAAGAAGTCGAAAGCCGAAAAGACAAGAAAAGCAAAACGATTTTCGAACTGAAAAAAAACGCGGAAAAACTGCTTGCTACCATTTTGATTTTAAACAATTTGGTAAATGTTTCTATCGTTATTTTAATCAGTTATATGCTTTCGCTTGTTATCAGTTTTGGGAATGCGATGGTGGTCGAATTTATCTTTCAAACCATCGTTATCGCTTTCATCTTGTTGGTGCTCGGCGATATTATTCCCAAAATTTACGCCACACAAAATGCACTGAAACTCACGTTGAAAGTCAGCCCTGTACTTCCGTTTTTAATGAAAATATTTTCGCCGTTTAGCGCCATTTTAGTTGGTTCAACCAATATTGTGAACAAACGGATTGCCAAATACCGAAAAGCAAATATTTCGGTCAGCGAACTTTCGCACGCGCTCGAACTCACGGGAAGCAACATTACCGAAGACAAAGAAATTTTGGAAGGAATTGTCAAATTCGGCAACATCAGCGTTGACGAAGCAATGACACCGCGCATTAACGCCGTGAGCGTTGACATTCACGACAGTTATGATGCTATCATCAAAAAAATCGCAAAATTCGGCTATTCACGTATGCCTGTTTACGCGGGTTCGCAAGACAATGTGAAAGGCATTTTATACATCAAAGACTTGCTTCCACACTTGAATAAAGACAACAATTTTCGGTGGCAAACACTCATTCGACCTGCTTTTTTTGTGCCCGAAACAAAAAAAATCGACGATTTATTAAAGGAATTTCAACAAAATAAAACGCATATGGCTATCGTTATTGATGAGTTCGGCGGCACGTCGGGAGTTATTACGATGGAAGATATTTTGGAAGAAATCGTAGGCGATATTAGCGACGAATATGATAATGACGAAAAACGATATAAAAAATTGAATAACAACACTTACGTTTTTGAAGCGCAAATTTTGTTAAACGACTTTTTCAGAATCACGGGCGTTAAAGAAGAAGATTTTGAATCCATTTCGAGTGGCGCGGATAGCCTCGGTGGCATGATTTTGGAACTAACAGGCGAAATTCCCCATGAAAGCGAAAAAATAGCATTCAAGCATTATGTTTTTGAAATCGTAAATGCCGACGACCGAAAAATTGAAAAAGTAAAATTTCATATTAAAAAATAGAATGCCTAACGGCATTCCCGCTCGGTAGAAAAATGCAATAATCCACACAACAGCGTGCCATTAGGCACGCAACCTTGTTTGTTTTGGTCGCAAACCTACGGATTGCAATTTGTGTTATCTGCTAATTTTTTACCGAGCGATAATCCCTACGGGATATTTTAAAACAAAAGTTTATAAAAATCTGATATTAAAAAAACAACTTAGGAATGAAAAAATATTTGTTGTTGTTTCTTATTCTGACAGTCTTTTTTACAAGTTCGTGCCGGCGATACATGCCGAAGCCTATCGGCTATTTCCGTATCGAAATTCCTGAACATCAATACAGAGAATTCGACAGCATCGCTTATCCATATAGATTTGAACTATCCGAATATGCCAAGGTTATTCCAAAACCCGACAAGAGTGGTGACAAATATTGGATTGATATTTTTTATCCGCAATTCGGAGGCATCATTCATGTCAGTTACAAAAGTGTAGACAACAACTTGCACGCCATGAGCGAAGACACCCGTGAATTTGTGTATAAACACACCATAAAAGCCGATGCCATAACCGAACAGCCTTTTGCCAACACGCTGACAAACACATACGGAATCTTGTATAAACTCGAAGGCAACACAGCTTCGCCCATTCAGTTTATTTTAACGGACAGCATCGGTTATTTTTTCAGAGGAGCGTTGTATTTCAATACATTGCCCAATAAAGATTCTATCGCGCCGGTGGTAGATTTTATCCATCAAGATATTGTTACGTTGATGGAAACGTTTGAGTATAAAAAGTAATTTGTATGCTTTTAGAAAAAAAAAACGTTGAGCAAGGCACAATTATTGCCATTTGGGAAATAACCGAACCTACTATCGAATTGTTTGATTCTCTGCATAATAAAGATATATATATTGCCGATTTAAATAAATTCACTTCCAACAAAAGAAAAAAAGAATGGCTCGCAGCACGCATTCTCGTCGAAACCATTTGTGGAAAAGACAAAATCATTACTTACAACGAAAAAGGAAAGCCTTTTTTAATAGATAATTCTTTTCACATCAGCATATCGCACACAAACAATTTCGTGGCATTGATTGCCCATCCAACTTGCGAAGTCGGCATCGACATCGAACAAATATCCAATAGAATTAGCAAGCTAAAAGAACGTTTTTTACATAAAGACGAACTTTTACACATCGATTCTGTGCAAGAAACAATTCATTTGCTGCTTCATTGGAGCGCAAAAGAAGTTCTTTTCAAAATGATGAATGAAGAAAATGTCGATTTCACCGAGCATTTACGAATTTTTCCTTTCACGCCTGAAACAAACGGAACATTTTTTGGCAAAGAAATGCGTACAAAACAGCAAAAAAATTATACTTTTGCATATTGTATAAAAGACGCTTTTGTGATGTTGTGGTCTGTTTTTTAACGCAAAGTCGCGAAGACACAAAGGCGTAAAAAAAACATAAAACTTAGTGTCTTTGCGTTCAAAAATTATGGTTTACAAAAAAATTATAGAGAATTTTCGTCAAGGAAAAAAAATGCTTGCCGTGCTGATTGATCCCGACAAATATGTCGGCAAAAAGTTGGTGCAATGTGTTTCGGAAATCAACAACGTACAACCCGATTTTATTCTGGTTGGCGGAAGCCTTACGTTTGAATCGACCGAAAAAACCATCGAAACAATAAAAGCGCAAACCAATATTCCCGTAATTTTATTTCCCGGAAATGCCAACCAATTTTGCGGACAAGCAGATGCATTGTTTTTGTTATCACTTATTTCGGGGCGCAATCCCGAATTTTTAATTGGGCAACAAGTTACCGCCGCACCTCTTATTTATCAATCGAAAATCGAAACCATTTCCGTTGGTTATATGCTCATTGAAAGCGGTGCCAAAACGAGTGTTGAATACATTTCCAACACCACGCCAATTCCTTCAGATAAAACAGAAATTGCTATTGCCACAGCGCTGGCAGGCGAAATGCTCGGCAATAAAATTATTTACCTCGAAGCCGGAAGCGGTGCCAAAAATCATATTCCAACGGATATGATTCGCGGGATAAAAAACCATATCAATATACCATTGATTGTAGGAGGCGGAATCCGCACAACAGAAAATATACAAGAAATATTGAACGCCGGAGCCGATATTATTGTGGTGGGTAATGCGTTGGAAAACCAGCCCCCTAAATCCCCCGAAGGGGGACTTGCAAAGTCGCTACTTGAAAATATGAATATTGCAAAAAATAAATTTAATTAATATAATCAACACCGTATCTCTCCGGTTCTCCCCCTTCGGGGGAGTTAGAGGGGGCTTATTATGAAAAAAGAATTACACTTTGAAACTTTGCAAGTACATGCCGGATACGCGCCCGACCACACAAACGCGCGTGCGGTGCCGATTTATCCAACCACTGCATATACGTTTGATGACGCGAAACATGGCGAAAATTTATTCAATTTGGATTTTCTCCCGAATAAATCGCCTTTTATTTACACGCGTTTGAACAATCCGACTACGGGCGTTTTTGAGCAACGTATGGCAGCACTCGCAGGTGGAATTGCCGCAGTTGCCACCGCATCGGGACAGTCGGCGCAGATGATTACGATTATGAACATTATGAAGTCTGGCGACAATTTTGTTACCGCGCCTTATTTGTATGGTGGCACATACAACCAGTTTTTCGTGTCGTTTAAAGACTTGGGCATCGAAGCGCGCAAGGCAAAAAACGATACTGCCGAAGAAATGGAAAAGCTGATTGACGAAAATACCAAAGCGCTTTATGTGGAAAATCTTGGCAATCCGTTTCTCAATATTCCCGATTTTTCAACATTGGCGGCGTTGGCACAAAAATATGAAATACCATTAATCGTAGATAATACATTTGGTTGCGGCGGATACCTTTGCCAACCTATCAAATACGGTGCAAATATCGTGGTAGAATCAGCTACGAAATGGATAGGCGGACACGGTAATAGTATGGGCGGCATCATCATCGACGGTGGAAACTTCAATTGGGGCAACGGTAAATTCCCGAAATATACCGAGCCATCTGCCGGTTATCACGGACTTGTTTTCTGGGAAAAATTCGGAGCAGCGGCTTTTGCTATTCGTTGCATTGCCGAAAACCTGCGCGATATGGGCGCGGCCATCAGTCCGTTTAATTCTTGGCAATTGATTCAAGGAATCGAAACTTTGTCGGTTCGTGTGGATAGAATTTGTCAATCGACTATGGAAATGGCAAAATGGTTGCAAAATCATCCGAAAGTTTACGATGTGAATTATCCGGGATTGGAAAATCATCCGTATCATGCATTAGCAAAAAAATACTTGCGCAACGGCTTTGGTGGTGTACTTACGTTCAGAGTAAAAGGCGGATTGGAAAACGCAATTCAGTTTGTAGAAAAACTCGAAATTATCAGCCATGTAACCAACATTGGCGATGTACGCACACTGATTACGCATCCGGCGAGCACCACGCATCGCCAGTTGAGCGAAGAGGCGCAGATAGCCGCCGGCGTTTATCCCGATTTGTTTAGATTTTCGCTCGGATTAGAACATTTAGATGATATTAAAGCGGATATTGAGCAAGCATTGAAGTAATTTAAGGAACGCAAATGACGCAAAAAACGCAAATCTTCGCAAAAATAAATGAATAAAACTTGCGAAGATTTGCGTTTTTTGCGTCATTTGCGTTCTAAAGGTTATTTGGAACAGCCTTGTTTCGGAGCCGGTTTACCTTGGTGTCCACCTTTGTTTCCTTTACCTTTTTGACCGCTGCGTTGTCGCATATCTTTGCGCTGTTCTTGCAGTTTTTGATATTGTTCGGGCGTAAGAATCGCTTTTAATTGTGCGTCATAAGCCTCCTTTTTTGCTTGCATATCTTTGCGAGCATTTTCTTGGTCTTTGGTGCGTTGCGCTTGCAATGCTTGAATTTTTGTTACTTGCTCCGGTGTTAAGTCAAGATTTTTTTGCATCATCTCCATCCGTTTTGCGGCTCTTTCTTCGGGAGTTGCTCTTACTTCTGAGGTTGGTTTTGCTTGTTGACCACGGTGTCCGCGTTGTTGAGCAAACGATGTTCCTGCACAAAAAATAGACATTAATAATGTCAATGATAAAATTTTTACTGTTTTCATTTTTCTAACATTTAATTGTTTATAAAATCAATTTAATTTTGTTTCGCTTTAAAGGCAAATACACATATATGACTTTATAAAAATAAATAAGTTTAATTTGAAAATGAAAAATTTTGTGGTTGGTCTCTTGCGTAAGGGTTGTAAATCCCTTTGTTTACATGGATGCAAACAAACAAACAAAACAAATTTTAATCTAAATATTATAAGCGAATACTGCGGGTAGTACGAATTCTTCCGATGCTTGATGCGGAATGAATAATATCCAGCACTTCAATGCGTTGATCTGTAACACGATAAATAATCAAATGCGAATCAAGGACAATGTTGCGGTACATACAGCTTTTGGTTAGGATATAACGACATTCGGGTAATAACTAGGTAGTGTATCAAGAGCATCATCTATTTTTTTGCTGTATTGTTCTGCCTGAAAATAACCAAATACATCAATCCCATAATTATAGATTTGCGCGTGGCTTTCAAGAAACTTATTGCTCACTTCATACGGCTTACGAGAAAATCCTTCTTCCATGCTGCAAATCGTTTTTTGTATTCACTCGATGTCATAAATTCTCCTTGTTCAATCCTCTGAAAATGATCCCGCCATTCTTCTTGCGTACCGTGAAACGGAACATTTGGATTCCAACTGCTTATCGTAGAAACGTTGCGCGTAACGTCTCTGCTGTAAGCCACTGCCGATTCGCTGACAATCATTGGTGGTTTATCTTTGGTTTTATATTGTTTTTTTGACATGACCAGACTTCATTGAAATTTATATCTCAAAGATATGAATTTATAAACAAACAAATTTTATCACGAAACCAAAACATCAAATCCAAGATTTTTTGCTTTTTCGGCAATAACATTTAGTTCTTCTAACGAAACTTTATGTAAATTTTCGGCAGGGGTGGGACGGGCGAGAGAATAAATCATTACCTGTTTTGGTTTGATTTCTTGCAAGGCTTTGAGCCACGCTTCTATTTCGTCTGGCGCGGTATTGTCAATTTGTTTGCCGTTGTGCTCGCCGCGAACAAACAGCGTTTGAATAATCAAATTTCCGTTAAAACGTTTTAAGTTTTCGATTAATTTCTCTACCGTAAACTGTGGAGAATTAGGTTGGTCTAACGCCTCAACGGTAGATTGAATCGCTGAATCGAGCTTTAAAATATTATTATCAATTTTGTTCAACGCACGGAGAACAGATACTTTGGTAATTTCGGTGGAATTGGACAGTACACTGATTTTCGTTTCGGGAAAATATTTGTTCCGCAACGCAATGGTGTCGTCAATAATCGCTTCGAAATCTTTGTGCAACGTTGGTTCTCCATTTCCTGCAAATGTGATGACATCTAAATGTTCGCCGTTTTCGTACATTTCCGAAAGCGTTTTTTCCATTTCGGAATGAACTTCTCCGCGAGTAGGAATGTGAATATTTTTCTTGGCAACATTAAATCCGCATTCGCAGTAAATACACTCGAAAGAGCATACTTTTGCATCAACCGGAAGAAGATTTACGCCTAAGGATATTCCTAATCTTCGGCTTTTTACGGGACCAAATATGATTGAATTGAAAAGCATAATAAACAACCCCTTAAATTCCCCTCAAGGGGAACTTTCAGAAGCATTGATTAAATAAATTATATTTTTTACCTGTCTTAAAGTCTCCCTTGAGGGAGATTTAGAGGGCTACACATTAAATCTAAAATGCATCACATCGCCGTCTTGCACAACGTATTCTTTGCCTTCTACGTTAAGTTTTCCGGCTTCTTTTACTGCCGTTTCGGAACCGAGAGCGATATAATCGTCGTATTTGATAACTTCGGCGCGAATAAATCCTTTCTCGAAATCGGTATGGATAACTCCGGCACATTGAGGTGCTTTGCTACCTCTTGGATAAGTCCATGCGCGAACTTCTTGCACGCCGGCGGTAAAATATGTTTCCAATTCGAGCAATTTATATGCTGATTGAATAAGACGCGCCACGCCTGATTCTTGCAATCCGATTTCTTCCAAGAACATTTGACGTTCTTCATACGTTTCCAACTCGGCGATGTCTGATTCGATGCCTGCGGCTACGATTAATATTTCGGCATTTTCATCTTTTACAGCTTCGCGTACGGCATCAACAAATTGATTGCCATTTACAGCCGATTTTTCGTCAACATTGCAAACGTACATCACCGGTTTGGCGGTCAATAGGAAAAGGTCTTTTACGAAAGGTTTTTCCGCTTTGTCGATTGCTGCTGTGCGCGCTGATTTTCCTTGCAATAAAACATCGCGATATTTTACAAGAATATCGTAAGTGATTTTTGCCACTTTGTCGCCGCCTGTCTGTGCTTGTTTTTGCACTTTACTGATACGGCTTTCCACCGTTTCTAAATCTTTTATTTGAAGTTCGGCGTCAATAATTTCCTTATCACGAACAGGATTTACAGAACCATCGACGTGCACCACATTTGGGTCTTCAAAACAGCGCAAAACGTGCAGAATCGCATCTGTTTCGCGGATGTTTGCCAAAAATTTATTTCCCAATCCTTCGCCTTTGCTCGCGCCTTTTACCAATCCGGCAATGTCCACAATTTCGACCGTTGTGGGAACAACCTGTTTTGGTTTAACCAATTCGGCAAGTTTATTTAATCTTTCGTCGGGAACGGTTATCACGCCCACATTGGGTTCGATAGTACAAAAAGGAAAGTTTGCCGACTGCGCTTTTGCGTTCGACAAGCAATTAAAGAGTGTTGATTTTCCTACGTTGGGCAAACCAACTATGCCGCATTGTAAAGCCATTTTATTTCTTGTTTTTTATTCAATTATATCTTCATTATTTTTTCGTTGTTCCTCAGAAATAAATCCAATTCTTCGGCGAGGTTTTGCTTGCAAACGATTTTGCACTTGCATTTCTGCAAGCGTTCGGTTTATTTGTTCGAGCTGAATGCGTGTATCCTCGTTTATGTCGTTATAGTCGGCAAAAACATCTTCGATATATTGTTTCAATTCTTTTACTTCTTGTTCGAGTTCGTTTGTTTGAACAGACGGATTGAATACAAGTTGGCGAAGAGCAACAAAAGCTCGCATAATTCGTTTGTTTTCATCAATAGCTGTGTCTGAATTTAATACACTGCTCAGCATTGATACGCCTAATTCGGTAAAAGCGAAAGGCATATATTTAAAATGTTGTCCGCGTCCTTTTTTGTTTAAGGTGCAAATTTTGCACCTTAAAAGTTCGTCTTTTGTAACTTCAAACATAAAGTCGTCGCCTTCAAAGCGTTTCATATTGCTTCTAACGGCTCTTTTGAGATACTTTGTTTCTACGCCATAGATTTCTGCAAGATCGAAATCCAGCATAACTCTGTATCCTCTTATCTCGTATATCAAATTTTCTATCGGTAGTAAATCCATTTTGCGCTAAAGACATGAATCTCTACAAAGTTTTAAATCCCATAATTTCGCGCACTTCGCGCAATGTTTTTTTCGCGCTTTTTCGTGCTTTTTCTGCACCGAGTTTTATAACGCTCTCAAGATACACTTCATCGTTTTTAATATCGTTTATGCGTTCGCGGATTGGCGTTGTTACATTAATGATGTCTTCCGCCAACTGTTTTTTAAGGCTGCCGTACCAACGTTGTTCACCGGTATTCCAAAGATTATCGTAATGTGCCACCACTTCGGGCGTAGAAACTACTTTCAAGATGGTAAAAAGATTTTCGATATAATCGGGTTTCGGCGTGTTTTCGCCTTCAGGACCGTTATCGGTCAAAGCACCTTTTACCTTTTTTTCTATCACTTTCGGCTCGTCCATCAAATAGATGCAGTTGCCTTCCGATTTACCCATTTTTCCGGTGCCATCAAGTCCGGGAATTTTTATCATTTGCTGACTGTTAGATGCAAAGGCTTTCGGTTCTTTGAAATATTCCACACCATAACGGTTATTAAAACGCTTGGCGAAATTACGCGTCATTTCCAGATGCTGTTCTTGGTCTTTGCCCACCGGCACATAATCGGCATTATGAATCAAAATATCTGCCGCCTGCAAAACCGGATAAGTCAGCAATCCGGCATTGACATTGTTCGGATTCTGCCGTGCTTTGTCTTTGAACGAAACGGTTTTTTCCAACTCGCCCAAATAGGCTTGCATATTTAATAGAAGATAAAGTTCTGCGATTTCGGGTACATCACTTTGAACGTAAAGCGTTGCTTTTTCGGGATTAAGTCCGCAAGCCAAATATTCGGCAAGGATATTTTTCACATTGGTATTCAGCGTTTTGGGATCGGGATGCGTGGTCAATGCGTGCCAATCGGCAATGAAGAAAAAGCATTTATATTCTTCTTGCATTTTCAAAAAATTGACCATTGCTCCGAAATAATTTCCCAAATGCAAATTGCCTGTTGGGCGAATACCGCTTAAAACCGTTTCCATAAAATCTCTTCTATTTAGTTGGAGTGCAAAGGTACAAAAAAAATGTCTTGAAGCAAGATTTTAGTAAGATTTACAAAATAAGCAGGATTAAAAAAATCCTGCTCATCTTAAAATCTTAAATCTCTGATTTTGACAATTTAAAAATCTTGGCAATCTTGAAAATCTTACTAAAAGACTATTTATTTCTTCTCATTCAAGAAACTCCAGATTTGAGTTCTGAATTTTAAACACAAGGCAACAATATATCCCAATACCAAGAAGAAGGCACAACAAATAACAAGCATTTTAAACAACCCATTTACAGGCGACTTTGAAACTGTAAACGGTTTTATTACCGTAACAATGGCACTATGTATCTCTTCCACTTGTTGTATACTGTCTTTCCGATATTTTAAATTTGCTATATCGGCATAATATAGTTGTTTTGTTTTTTCTCCAATCATTATTGCCTGGGAGTCAACTTTCAATGTTCTATTTATCGGATTTCTAAAATAATCGAAATTACTCAAACTATCTAATCTGTCTATTTCTCTTTGTATAAGTTCTAATGTTTGTTGTTGCTGACGAAGTCGTATTTCTTTTTCTGCCATAAACAGTTCATTGTTAGAATAAAAATAAATTAACCCTTGTTGGATAACGGGGAAAGAATACATGTCTTTAGATCTCACTGTAATCGACAGTCGGTCTTTCATTCTGACATTATTTTTGGTTTCAACGAACTTATTTTTTATATCAATCCAATCTGCTGTTCCGTTGTTATTTTCATCAATAACAAAATGTGGTTTTATACTGACAATATTATTTGCCACAGAATCTGTAATGTTCATCCTTTCTCCCAATGATTGGTTACTGACTATTTTAGCATCCAACGATTTTGTCAATTCATAAAAAGTTTGTGAATCGGACACGTTGAGTCTCAAAATAAGATTGGATTCATACGCTTTTGATGTAGAGGATAAAAACACTGCCACAGCAACGCCGAGTATTAAAAAGATAATTAATATCCATATTTGCTGAAAAGAGAAACGGATAAATTCCAAGAATCCCATTCCCATACTTTTCAATATGTTTCCAACCCAAGTAAAAAACTCTTTAATGATGTCTATAAGATCCATTTCTTTTCCTTCTGATGCCATAATTATTAGTGTAAGAGAGGTTTAAACAAACTTAGATTTGACGGCAAATTTACAACTTATTATTAAGACCTACAAACATTTTATCTCCATTACTTTTTTTCTATCTTGCCGATTCCCAACTTTTTCGTATTTTTGCATAAAATGTTTTACGCATGAAAGTAATTATTATTGGAACAGCATATCCTTACCGTGGCGGATTATCTGCTTTTAACGAACGCCTTGCAGAAGAATATACGTCGCAAGGGCACGATGTGGAAATATATACTTTCACGTTACAATATCCGTCTTTTCTTTTTCCGGGGAAAACACAATATTCTGACGAACTGGCACCTAAAAACTTGAAAATAAAACGCCGCATTAATTCCATTAATCCGTTTAATTGGATAAAAACAGGCAGAGAAATCAGAAAAAAACAACCGGATTTAGTTATCATCAAATTTTGGCTTCCCTTTATGGCACCGTGCTTTGGAACAATGTTGAGGATTATCCGAAAAAATAAAAATACTCGAATTATTTCTATTTTAGACAATATTATTCCACACGAAAAAAGGATCGGTGACCGTGCGCTCACGCAATATTTTGTAAATGCAGTTGATGGATTTGTTGCCATGTCTAAGTCCGTTTTGAACGACTTAAATACATTCGACAGTAAAAAACCAAAAGCATTTTCACCACATCCGTTGTACGATAATTTCGGAGAAAAAATCTCGCGACAAGAAGCCATACAAAAACTGAATCTTGACGAAAGTCAGCGCTATATGCTGTTTTTTGGTTTATTCGAGATTACAAAGGATTGGATTTGTTGCTGAAAGCGTATGCCGATAATCGTTTTCGTTCCGGCAACATAAAAGTGATTGTTGCCGGAGAATTTTATAACAATGCCGACCAATATTTCGACTTGGAAAAGAAACTTGGATTGCAAGGCGAAGTGATTTGGCGCACCGATTTTATTCCCGACAGCGAAGTAAAATACTACTTTTGTGCCGCTGATATTATTGTTCAACCTTATAAATCGGCAACTCAAAGCGGCGTTACCCAAATTGCTTATCATTTTGAAAAACCGATGTTGGTTACAAATGTAGGCGGATTATCCGAAATTGTTCCCGACGGAAAGGTTGGCTATACTGTTAACGCTAATGAAAAAGATATTGCCAATGCCTTAATTGACTTCTTCGAAAACAAAAAAAACGACGATTTCATCGAGAATATTATACAAGAAAAAGAAAAATACACATGGTCGAAAATGACCAATACCATCAATAGCCTAATGAACCTAAGTAAATAATGCCAAACAATAAACCATATTATTTTGAACACGAAGGTACGAAGACGCAAAGACACGAAGTTTTTGTTCGATTATAAATTATCTTCGTGTTTAGAAAAAATGTCATGAGATACAAAGTCACAAAGAAAAAATAAACTTTGCGTCCTTATGTTCAAACAATAAAATAACATAAACTAATTGATAGCACATACTTATGATAATAAGAAGTAAAGCTCCATTACGACTAGGATTGGCAGGCGGAGGAACCGATGTTTCGCCGTATTCCGATATTTACGGAGGCGCTATCCTCAACGCCACGTTGAGCATGTATGCCTATGCAACTATTGAACCGACTGACGACGGAAAAATAATTTTCGAGATGCCAACTTCCGGCGCAAAAGAAGAACACAATACTTCACCGGAATTGCCAACAGGCGGCGCTTTTGTTCTGCATAAAGGCGTTTATAACAGAATTGTAAAAGATTACACAAAAAAAACATTGTCGTTTCGCCTTACCACGTATGTCGATGCGCCTGCCGGTTCCGGTTTAGGAACTTCATCCACATTAGTGGTAGCCATTCTTGGCGCATTTGTAGAGTGGCTGAAACTGCCTCTCGGAGAATATGACATCGCGCATTTGGCATATTCCATCGAACGAAACGACTTGATGATGGCTGGCGGAAAACAAGACCAATACGCAGCCACATTCGGCGGGTTCAATTTTATGGAATTTTACAACGACAATAAAGTGATTGTCAATCCGTTGCGCGTACGTCAGCATTTTCAAGATGAATTGGCGCATAATTTGTTACTTTATTACACGCAAACAAGTCGCGTTTCGGCAAAAATTATAGAAGCTCAATCAAAAAATGTGATTGACAAAAACGAAACGTCGATAGAAGCCATGCATCGGCTAAAAGAACAATCCATATTAATGAAGGAAGCCATATTGAAAGGAAACATCGATGAAATCGGTGAAAATCTCAATTTCGGTTGGAAATACAAAAAACAAATGACGCAAGAAATTACCAATCCGTTGTTGGACGATATTTACGAAACAGCCATTAAAGCAGGCGCCACCGGTGGAAAAGTTTCCGGAGCCGGTGGCGGCGGTTTCATGCTGTTTTATTGTCCCGCAACAAGCAGGTATGCTGTCGAACAAGCATTAACTTCGTTTGGCGGACAAGTAAAACGGTATGAATTTACTCACGAAGGACTTAAAACATGGACAATTTAATGAGAATCACAAAAGCCATACAGCAAAGCATTGATGTTAAGCAACAAATACTTAATCAGCCATTGTTACTCGAAAAAATAGAACGAGCCGTTGAGTTGTTATGCAAATCACTTAGCAACGGCAACAAAGTATTGTTTTGCGGAAACGGAGGAAGCGCTGCTGATGCCCAACATTTAGCCGCCGAACTTTCGGGGCGTTTTTATTTCGACAGAGCGCCACTGCCCGCAGAAGCACTTCATTGCAACACATCATACTTAACAGCCGTAGCCAACGATTACGGATACGACAATGTGTATGCACGCATGATAAAAGGCATCGGCAAAAAAGGCGATATGCTGATAGGATTATCCACATCCGGAAATTCTACCAACATATTAAAAGCCTTTGAAGCAGCCCGAGAACAAGGCATGAATACCATCGCATTTACAGGCGAAACAGGCGGATTAATGAAAAATGTAGCAGACATTTTATTAAATATTCCCGCTGCAGACACTCCGCGCGTTCAAGAATCGCATATCATGATTGGGCATATTATTTGCGAAATGGTGGAAGAACAAATTTTTGGAAAAAAATGAAAAAAATAACCGAAGCAATCGTACTGGTCGGCGGTTTTGGTACTCGCCTTCAACACATTGTAAGTGATGTGCCCAAGCCGATGGCACCTATCAACGGAACGCCTTTTCTTTCATATACGCTCGAAAAATTAATGGCGTGGGAAATTGAACATGTTATTCTCTCGACAGGTCATCTCCACGAAAAAATTGAAGAATACTACGGCAATCAATATAAAAATCTAACCATTACCTACTCGCACGAAAAAGAACCGTTGGGAACAGGTGGCGCTATTCTTTTCGCTCTTGATAAAGCCAATACAAACAACGTGTTAGTATTAAATGGTGATACCCTTTTCGACATTGACTTTGCTTCTTTTAATACATTTTTTCAAGAAAAAAACACTTTGCTGGCAGTAGCGCTCCGAAAAGTTAACGACATGTCAAGATACGGAGCCGTATTGATAGATAAAACAGAAAAAATAGTCGATTTCATCGAGAAAAATGAACAAAAAAACAGTGGGTTTATCAATGGCGGTATTTATCTGTTAAATAAAGCATTATTCACACAGACAAAAATGCCCGAAAAGTTTTCTTTTGAAAAAGATATACTGGAAAAATTATACACGAAAATAAACATATACGGACTTGCTTTCGATGCCTACTTTATCGACATCGGCACTCCCGAAGATTACGCTCGTGCACAAAACGAATTTCCAATATTAGAACGCAAATGACACAAAATGCGCAAATTCTCACAATTTCCATCATTGCGAGCCCTTCAATCGTAAATCTAAAATCGTAAATCTAAAATATGCAAACACTTTTTTTAGACCGCGACGGCGTTATCAATCGAAGGATAATCGGAGGATATGTAACCAACATTGACGAATTTGAATTTTTGCCCGGTGTGCTCAACGCATTGACTGTTCTTTCCAAAAAGTTTTCTCATATTTTCATTGTAACCAACCAACAAGGCGTTGGAAAAGGATTATTTAGCATACACGAATTGTACGAAATTCATCAACATATGCTTGATGAAATTAAGAAAAATGGCGGTAAAATCGCCAATATTTACGTTTCCCCTCATCTGGAGAAAGAAAACAATATCAATCGAAAACCCAATCCGGGCATGGCATTGCAAGCAAAACAAGATTTTCCCGAAATTAATTTCAATACTTCCATTATGGTAGGCGATTCCCTATCGGATATGCAGTTTGGGAAAAAAGTCGGAATGAAAACAGTTTTTCTAACAAACGGAGAATCTCCAACACAAGAAATAATAGACATTGCCGATTTGATATTTGTCGACTTATTGGATTTTTCGGCAAATCACAAACGTTAAACACGAAGCTAGAAAGACACGAAAACAGAAAGTTTTTATTAACTATAACTTCGTGTCTTTCTGACTTTATGTTTTCGTGTTTTAAAAAATAAATTTCTTTAAAATATGTCATTAAATTTTATTGATTACTTAAAAACAAATACATTTTATTTCATAATTGACAAAAATTGCGTAATTTGCGTTCCCAATTTTAATCCGAATTCGTGATGGCAAAAACTGTGGTAGAAACACCCATGATGAAGCAGTACAACGAGATTAAGGCAAAGCATCCCGATGCGATTTTGCTGTTTCGTTGCGGCGATTTTTATGAAACGTTTTCAACCGATGCCATTCGAGCTTCCGAAGTGTTGGGTATTACGCTGACCAAACGCGCCAATGGCGCCGCATCTTCCATTGAATTGGCAGGTTTTCCGCATCATGCGCTGGACACATATTTGCCAAAATTAGTTCGCGCCGGTATGCGTGTAGCTATTTGCGACCAGTTGGAAGATCCGAAATCAGCCAAAGGAATTGTTAAACGCGGTATTACCGAATTGGTTACGCCCGGCGTTTCGTACAACGATACTACGCTGAATCACAAAGAGAACAATTTTTTGGCAAGTGTTCACATCAACAAAAACGTAGCAGGCGTTGCATTTTTGGACATTTCAACGGGCGAATTTATGACTGCCGAGGGCAAACTTGAATATGTCGACAAATTGTTAAACAGTTTTTCTCCAAAAGAAGTAATTTTTGAGCGGAGCAAAAAAAAGGATTTTGAAACGGCTTTTGGAAATAAATTTTTCACGTATCAACTCGAAGATTGGATTTATACCGCAGATTCGGCGAACGACCGCCTGCTTAAACAATTTGAAACCAATAGTTTAAAAGGGTTCGGAATCGCGAATCTTCCGAACGGAATTATTGCTTCGGGCGCGATTTTGCATTATCTCGATCAAACGCATCACGAGCAAACGGGACACATCACGCAACTTTCGCGCATTGAAGAAGACCGTTTTATGTGGCTCGACCGTTTTACGATTCGCAACCTCGAACTTTACGGTTCAATGAACGACGGCGGTAAAACATTAATCGAAGTCATCGACAAAACCATCTCGCCGATGGGTGCGCGCCTGCTGAAACGCTGGATTGTTTTTCCGTTGAAAGATGTGAAACCAATCGAAGAACGGCTGAGCGTTGTCGAATATTTTTTCAAAGACCTTGAATTAAAAAACCTGTTAAAAGAAAAAATCGCACTTATCGGCGATTTGGAACGCATCATATCAAAAGTAGCTGTCGGCAGGATAAATCCGCGTGAAGTGGTGCAGTTAAAAGTGGCGTTGTACGCAGTTGAACGCATCAAAGAAGCTTGTGCACAATCCGATAATCCGACGTTGAAAAAAATAGCCGACCAACTGAATCCTTGCGTCTTGATTCGTGAAAAAATAGAAAAAGAAATTAATAATGACCCGCCGAATATGCTCAATCGCGGAAATGTGATTAAATCGGGCATTAATTCGGAATTAGACGATTTGCGAAACATTGCATTTTCAGGAAAAGATTATTTATTGAAAATTCAACAACGCGAAAGCGAAGAAACACAAATTCCAAGCCTAAAAATCAGCTACAACAATGTTTTTGGTTATTATATCGAAGTTCGAAATACACACAAAGACAAAGTTCCCGAAACGTGGATACGCAAGCAAACGCTGGTAAATGCCGAACGTTACATCACGCAAGAACTAAAAGAATACGAAGAAAAAATATTGGGCGCAGAAGATAAGATTCTATCGTTGGAATCGTCGCTTTTTAATGAATTGGTATTGAGCTTGGTCGATTATATTTCGGCGATTCAAATGAATTCAAACTTAGTTGCGCAGTTAGATTGTTTGCTGTCGTTTGCCATTATTTCTGAGCAAAACAAATACGTTTGCCCCGAAATAAACGACAGCGATGTGATTGACATCAAACAAGGTCGCCATCCGGTTATTGAAAAAGAACTTCCGAGAGGCGAAACGTACATTGCCAACGATGTTTTCTTGGACAACAAAAGCCAGCAAATCATTATGATTACCGGTCCGAATATGTCCGGTAAATCAGCATTACTTCGTCAAACGGCACTGATTACGCTGATGGCGCAAATCGGCTGTTTTGTACCTGCCGAAAGTGCAAAAATCGGAATCGTAGATAAAATTTTTACGCGCGTTGGTGCAAGCGATAATATTTCGGCAGGCGAATCAACTTTTATGGTGGAGATGAACGAAGCATCGAGCATTTTGAATAATATTTCGGACAGAAGCCTTATTTTGTTCGATGAACTTGGGCGCGGAACGAGTACTTACGACGGTATTTCCATTGCTTGGTCTATTGTCGAATATATCCACGAACACGCCACTGCGAAAGCTAAAACGCTGTTTGCCACGCATTACCACGAATTGAACGAAATGGAAAAATCTTTCCATCGCGTTAAAAATTATAACGTTTCGGTAAAAGAAATTGGCAAACAAGTGATATTTTTGCGGAAGTTAGCGCGTGGCGGAAGTGAACACAGCTTTGGTATTCACGTGGCAAAAATGGCGGGAATGCCTCAAAGCATCGTAAAACGCGCCAACGATATTTTGGCGCAGTTGGAAAAAAACAACAGGAAAGGTGACATTTCAAAACCGATTAACGATATTGCCGAAACGCGCGAAGGTTACCAATTGAGCTTTTTCCAGTTAGACGATCCGGTACTTTCGCAAATTAGAGATGAAATAAAAAATATTGATGTGAATAATCTCACACCTATCGAAGCGTTGAATAAATTGAGTGAGATAAAGAGAATTATTACGGGAAAATAATTGTTTTTAGAAGCAAAATCTCTATATTTGCATTAGAGAATAAACAATAATTATGGAAGCGTTTAATTTACAAACCCGAAAACTCAATGTAATTGAATATCTTGCAGTAATGCAGGATGAGAAAGTTTTTGAAAAAATTGAAAAAATAATAACCGAATCAAAAAGAACAATTCAACCTGCCATAAAAAGATTGACCAAAAGAGAATTGATAACAAGGACAGAAAAATCTGAAAATGATATTCGAAATAATAAAGTTATCACTCAATCTCAATTAGAAAAAGAATCTCTATTGTGGTAAGTGCGATGAAAATTATTTGGTCGGAATTTGCTGTTGACGAATTAAAAAGTATTTATTATTACTACAAAGTAAATGTAGGATTTTATGTGGCGCAACAAATAAAAAATGAAGTTTTAGAATCTGTAAAACTATTAAAAAAACAACCTCGAATAGGCTAAATCGAATGTTATTTGATAAATTTGAACCACGAATATCGTTACTTATTGGTCGGGAACTACAAGGTTATTTATTACATATCGGATAAAGAAATTTATATCACAGACGTTTTTGATTGCCGACGCAATCCGTCCACAATGAAAGAAAATACCTTTCAAAATTAATTGATTTTACAAAAAAACATGAAATATTACAGCACCAACAACCACGTTAAAAATGTCAGTCTGCGCGATGCAGTCGTAAAAGGATTGGCAGAAGACAAAGGGCTTTTTATGCCTGATGTAATCAAAACATTACCACAAGAATTTTTTGATACAATTGATAAATTATCATTTCAAGAAATATCATACGCCGTTGCCGATGCCTTTTTTGGCGAAGATGTGGAAGCCGATGAGTTGAAAAAAATTGTATATGAATCAATGAATTTTGATATTCCGTTGGTTCACGTCAACGATAACATATACAGTTTGGAATTGTTTCACGGTCCAACGTTGGCGTTTAAAGATGTGGGCGCGCGCTTTATGTCGCGTTTGCTCGGCTACTTTATCAAAAAAGAAAATTCTGCGGAAACAGTAAATGTGTTAGTCGCCACTTCGGGCGATACAGGAAGCGCCGTAGCCAACGGTTTTTTAGGCGTAGAAGGAATTCGTGTTTTCGTGCTTTATCCCAAAGGATTGGTAAGTTCGATACAAGAATGTCAGTTTACCACATTGGGTAAAAACATTGTGGCTGTGGAAGTTGACGGCACTTTCGACGATTGCCAAGCATTGGTAAAATCGGCTTTCCTCGACGAAGAGTTGAACAAAAAAATGAAATTGACTTCTGCCAATTCCATTAATGTCGCCCGTTTTTTACCGCAGGCATTTTACTATTTTTATGCGTATGCCCAACTGAAAAAAATGGGTAAAGCCGATAATGTTGTCATAAGCGTTCCGAGCGGAAATTTCGGGAACATTACTGCCGGATTGTTTGGTAAAAAAATGGGATTGCCAATCAGTCGTTTTATCGCAGCAAACAATCGTAATAACATTTTCTTCGAATATTTAAGAAGCGGAAATTATAATCCAAAACCGTCTGTTGCCACCATTGCCAACGCGATGGATGTGGGCGATCCAAGTAATTTTGCGCGCGTACTTGACCTTTACGGACATTCTCACGATGCTATTGTTGCCGACATCAGCGGTGCGACTTACAACGACGAGCAAATTGCCGAAACGCTAAAAGAATGCCACGACGAAACGGAGTATCTTCTTGATCCTCATGGAGCTTGCGGATACCGCTCGCTACAAGAAAGCTTGCAACCCGACGAAGTTGGTATTTTCTTGGAAACAGCGCACCCAGCCAAATTCTTGGAAACAGTAGAAAATATTATCGGCGAAAAAGTTGAAATTCCGTTGCCGTTGCAAGAATTTATGATGGGAACAAAACAAAGTGTTCCGATGGATAAAGGTTTTGAGAAGTTTAAGACCTATTTGATGAGAATTAAGTAAATATTTTATTCGTTGTATTAATCGTAATAATCTTTTAATCTTGTTAAAATCAAGGTTCAGACATTATTATCAAATGACTTTCAAATCCTCGGCTTTGTGCAAAGCGGAATAATTTAGCCCGTTTGTCGTATTCGTCTTTATATTTCAATCCTTTTAATTTCGATTGTAATAATTCTTGAAGCGTTGAACAGTATTCATCATCGTCGATGCTGTTTAACGCGTCTTGAATCACAGCCGAAGAAATCCGTTTTTGTTTCAGCATATACGCAATTTTTATCTTTCCCCATTTATTGAAACGGAATTTGTCTTTTACGAAAAATTCGGCAAAACGTTTTTCGTCAAGATATTTTTCTTGAATTAAGTAATTGATAATTTTAGTTGTATCGCTTTCCGAAATTTTCCACGACAAAAGTTTTTCTCTGATGTCATACTCGCATTTTTCGCCCGAAGAACAAAGCATAGCGGCTTTGTGTAAAGCTTCTTCGTATGTTAAGTTGATTTTCATCTTTTTGTAAATCGTAAATCTAAAATCGTAAATTATTTTATCGCTTTTATCATTCTATCATTTCCGCTTAAATCTTTTCGTAATTCAATATTAAAAAATCCCAATTCATCGAGCATTTTACATATTTCTTTTCCGAAAGTTCGGTTTATTTCAAGATAAAGACTTCCGCCAACATTCAAGTGAGCAATTGCAAACTGTGCAATGGCGCAGTAAAACAATAATGGATTTTCGTCGGGAACAAACAATGCCGAATGCGGTTCATATTGCAATACATTATCTTCCATTTCCGTCTTTTCTTTTTCGCAAATGTAAGGCGGATTACTCACAATTATATCGAATTTTTCGTGAGATTGCGGGTCAAGCCCGCAATGACAGCATTGATTGTCATTGCGGGCTTGACCCGCAATCTCCAAAATATCTTGCTGCAAAAATTCAACTTTTACATTATTTTTCTCCGCATTTCTTTTTGCCACTTCCAATGCTTCGGTCGAAATATCAAAAGCCGTTACAATGCTGTTTTTCAAATTTTTAACTAACGCAATAGCAATACAACCGCTTCCTGTTCCAATGTCCAAAATCCGCAAATTGCTGTCAAATTTGAAATCAGAAATAATCCAATCAACCAATTCTTCCGTTTCCGGTCGTGGAATAAGCGTGTGTGGATTGACCTCAAACGGCAGGCTGAAAAACTCGGTTTCGCCGAGAATATATTCCAACGGTTCGCTTTTTTTGAGCCGTGCGACAATCATTTTTATTTTTTCGTGCTGCGTATCCGATAAAATTGTATATTTGTTTGTCAGAATATTGGCTGTCGAAAGTTGTGTGATGTGTTGCAAAATGCGCACAGCAAGATGCTTGATTTCGCGCGCAGTATATACATTACTCAACGATTGGTGGATATATTCGGTCGATTTTTCCATACCACAAAAATACAACAAATTATGGCTTTGACAACAGATGAAAAATTTATGCAGAAATGCATTGAACTTGCGGAGCGCGGTGCCGGAAACGTTGCGCCGAATCCGATGGTTGGCGCGGTTATTGTGTGCGATGGCAAAATTATCGGCGAAGGTTATCACGAAAAATTCGGCAAAGCGCACGCCGAAGGGAATGCGATTAATTCAGTGAAAGATAAATCGTTGCTCAAAAAATCCACGCTATATGTGAATCTCGAACCTTGCTCACATTTCGGAAAAACTCCGCCGTGTTCGTTGAAAATTATTGAGCATAAAATCCCAAAAGTTGTGATTGGAAACATTGACCCATTTCCGAAAGTGCAAGGTGGCGGCATAAAAATGTTGCGCGAAAATGGTGTGGAAGTTGTTACTGATATTCTGCAAAACGAATGCACAGAACTGAATAAACGATTCTTTACTTTCCACGAAAAAAAGCGACCATATATTATTCTGAAATGGGCAGAAAGTGCCGATAAATTCATTGATGTTTGCAGAACGGACAACAATACGAAACCGATAAAAATCTCGAACGAAGAAACATCGCAACTGAATCATAAATTGCGCACGGAAGAAAGCGCGATTATGGTTGGCACGCGCACGGCGTTGCTCGATAATCCAAAACTTGTGGCTTGTTTGGCAGCAGGCAAAAATCCGGTGCGGATTGTAATTGACCGCGCGTTGAAGATTCCGAAAACGTTTAATTTGTTTGATGAAAAGGCAAAAACATTAATCTTTACAGAACAAAATGCTGTTTCTTACAATAATATTGAATACATAAAAATAGATTTCTCAAAAAATATTTTACCGCAAATTCTCGATGAACTTTACCGCCAAAATCTGCTTTCGGTAATTGTTGAAGGCGGAACAGAATTGTTGAATAGTTTTATTTCCCAACATCTGTGGGACGAAGCAAGAATTGAAACAAATTCGGTTTTGCATTTGGAAGAAGGCGTAAAAGTACCGGAATTTGACCGAAAAAATCCGGTGGAAGAGAAAAAATCCGGAAATAATTTTATTCGATTGTATAAGAAATTATGGAAATAGAACACATTTTTCGTTTTGGCGTTTCGATACTGTTTACGCTCATTGTTGCAGTAACGGTATTCGTAATTATTACCGAAAACCGCAATCCGCTCAAATCAATCGCGTGGGTTACGGTGCTTGTGCTGTTACCCGTTGTTGGATTCATTGCGTATTTTTTCTTTGGAAGAAATTTCCGTAAACAGAAAATCATTTCCAAAAAAAGCATCAAATGCATTCAGAAACATTCCAATCGCGATTTCGGCGAAAACGACTTTTCTATTGCAAAAATTCCCGATGAATTCAGAAGTTTGGCAACGCTTTTGTATAAAAACAACGAATCGATTCCATACGAAGACAACGCCGTGAACGTTTACACAAACGGACCCGATGCTTTCCAATGTTTATTTGCTGAAATAGAAAAAGCTACGCACCACGTTCACGTTCAGTTTTTTATTTTCAATAACGATAAAATCGGAAATTCGTTCAAAGATTTGCTGGCGCGAAAAGCTTCGGAAGGCGTGCAGGTTCGGCTTATTTACGACAGCCTCGGCAGTTGGCGGTTAGGGAAAAAATTTGTGAAAAGCCTCAACGATTCAGGCATCGAAACAGGTTCGTTTTTGAAAGTGAATCTTCCGTTTTTTTCCAATAAAGTGAATTACCGCAATCACCGCAAAGTTGTTGTTATCGACGGAAAAGTTGGTTTCGTGGGCGGAATGAACGTTGCCGACCGATACATAACAGGCAGTATTTTAGGCACTTGGCGCGACACGCTTATCAAAATAGAAGGCAACGCTGTACACGGATTGCAAAATTCGTTTTTAATTGATTGGTATTTTATTCACAGAACGTATATCACTGCCGAAGAATATTATCCGTTGCAAAAAAGCGTTGGCAATAAAATAGTGCAGACCGTTACGTCGGGACCCGACACGGATTGGGAAGCAATTTTGCAATCGTTTTGCAAACTGATTTCCACTGCAAAAAAATATGTGTATATGCAGACACCGTATTTTTTACCACCCGAAGATTTGTTGAGCGCCATAAAAATTTCGGCGTTGAGCGGTGTTGATGTCCGGCTGATGATTTCCGAAAATTCCGACGCGCCGATTACGAGCATTGCCTCGCGTTCGTATCTGCGCGAACTGATGAACGCCGGCGTGAAAGTGTATTTTTACAACAATGGTTTTATTCACAGCAAAACGATTGTTGCCGACGACCAAATTTCTACCATCGGTTCAACCAATATGGATTTCCGCAGTTTTGAACTTCATTTTGAAATCAATTCTTTTGTGTACGACAGAGATTTCGCCGTTGAAATGAGGGAAATTTACCTAAAAGACCTCGAAAACAGCAAGGAAGTTTTGCTTTCGACTTGGAAAAAACGCGAACGGTGGAAGAAGTTTAGCGAATCGTTGGCAAGGTTGTTTAGTCCGTTGTTGTAAATAGAAAGTTTTAAAACAAAAATGATATGGAAGAAAAAGATTGGTTTAAAGAAGGAAATGCATTATCTGATTTAGGTAAATTCCAAGAAGCAATAGAATGTTATGATAAAGCAATAGAAATAAATCCTGACGATGCAGAAGCATATTACAACAAAGGAAATACGTTATATAATTTAGGAGAATATCAACAAGCAATAGAATGTTATGATAAAGCAATAGAAATAAATCCTGACGGTGTAGAAGCATATAACAACAAAGGAAATACGTTATATAAGTTAGGCGAATACCAACAGGCAATAGAATGTTATAATAAAGCAATAAAGTTAGATAAGAACGTTGCAAAAGCACGAAAAAACAAAAGAATTCTTTTACAAGCATTGGCAGAAAAAGGGAAAAATAATGATTTTCCGGAAAACCTAAAAGACACTTATCTTTCGCTATATGATAATGATTTTTTCGATGAAACAACTGCCGGTTTGTCGGAAGAAATCAAAGAGCATTATGAAACAATCTATTTTCTTTCGTTGAAAATATTAGACGAACTGCGAATAAAAGAAAAAGATGCGCACGAAAAAAATGTTGCGCATTATACTACTAAAAAAATATCGCAAAAATTATGTTTTGATAAAAAAGATGAGCAACCCATTCCATTTCAATTAAATTCCGTAACAAATTCAAACGATATTCAAGAAGGAAAAACGCTGTTTAATTTCTTGTTCAACAATCAAAAAATATGTCCGCAATCCGAACATTTTGTAGCGTTTACTGGATGCTTTATGTTCAATTACGATAATCTCAATCAATTCCGCCTGTATGGAAAAGACAAAGAAACAAAAGAAGAAGGAACAGGAATCAGCATTGTGTTGAAATCCGATTTTTTTAGTTTAATAGGCAAATCGCCTATTCAGCAAGAAGGCAGAAAAATTTCTGACGACGACACAAAAGAGCCTTTGTTTCGCTGTGTTTATATCGACCCCGAAACAAATCAAGTTGTATCAATCGGACACAGAGATTATCACACATTTTATAAAACCAAAGACATTTTATACAACAGAAAAAATAAAGAAGAAATTAAAGCAATAACAGAAAAAATAGCGGAAGAAATTGATGCGTATAAAATAGAAATTGGTAAAAAAACAAAAAACGTAAAAGACTATTTAGAAGAGTTGAAAAACGCAATAAAAGACGCAAGAGAGCAAAGATTAGATGATAAAGTGATTTGTGATTTGCTGCTGAATTTGCGTTATTTGGTAAAACACATTGCTTTTAAAGAGGAACAAGAATGCCGTATTGTAAAAATAAAAAGACCGCTCGTGTCGGAGCCGGATAAAGAGAAACCAATAGACGAAGAACACGAGCGATTTTATGTAAATTATCTGCCCATAACCAATTGCGTAAAGAAAATATATTTTGGTCCCAAAGCAACAGGAATGGAATTGTTCCAAAGTTTATTGACATATCAAGACGGCTTTAAAGGTGTAATCTGTCATCGAAGCACAAGTCCTTTGGCGTAAATCTTTTGTTTTATAAAAAGCTCTGAAAGAGCGAAATAATCTAACGTAGGGCAACGCCCTACAAAATAAATGAATGAAAAACGACGCCCTGAAAGGGCAACATCAAGAGTTGCGTTTCTATGATGTTGCCCTTTCAAGGTGTTGTTGGTGGATATTCCCAATACACAGGACGTTGCCCTGTGCTGAGAGATATTCGGCTTTCAACCAAAAAAATCCTTCTACATTGTTTTAAAAATTTTCAACATAAATTATTATCTTTGTCCCTTATACAATTTATACCCTAAAACCAACGTTTTACAAAAAATTAAACGTATGAAAAAAATCCTGATTGGAAGCATCTTCCTCTTTCTCGCAATGGCTGTTTCGGCACAGCACACAAACGCTTATACCGACAGCGAGCGGTTATTTTACGAAGGAAAAGAACTGCACGCGCAAAAAAAATTTGCCGCTTCTACGATAAGCCTCGAAAATTATTTGAAAACCGCCGACCCGAAAGGCAACGAAGCGGTGCAGGAAAGCCATTATTATTTATCTGCCAATGCGTACGAATTGCGCAAAGACGTTGCCAATTATATGTTGCGCCGTTATTTGCAGGATTTTCAGCACACACCGTTTCGCAATCAGACAAATTTTATGATTGGAACATTGGCGTATGAAAGCCGGAATTTCAGAGAAGCCGATGTTTGGTTTCGGCAGGTAAACAGCGCGAAACTTTCAACCGAAGATTTTAACGATTTTCTTTTCCGCTATGGTTATACGCTGTTGCAGTTGAAACGCTACCGTGAAAGTAAATATTATTTTGGCGAATTGCTCAAGTTCAACACGCGCTACACAGCTGCCGCCAATTATTATTATGCGTATAATGAATATATGCTGAAAAACTACGAATCGGCACTCGCAGGTTTCCAAAAAGTGCAGGATAATCCCGAATATTCCGATTTTGTGCCCTATTATATCGTGCAGATTTATTATCACCAAAAAAGATGCGATGAGCTGATTCCGATTGCCGAAAATTTGATTGCCAAAAATCCGAAAAACGAAAATAATCCCGAAATTCTCCGAATTCTCGGCGATTGTTATTATCAGAAAAAAGACTATCAAAAAACGATTGAGTACTTGAACCGCTACATCGCGACGGGCAAAAAAGTCGTTCGCAACGATATGTATATTCTCGGCGTGTCGTATTATAATGTAAAAGATTATGCGAATGCAGTTGCCAATTTGTCGAAAGTTACGGTAGAAAAAGATGCGCTTTCACAAAATGCGTATATGTATTTGGGAATTTCGTATTTGGCTCTGAATCAGAAACAAAACGCGCGTTTGGCATTTCAGCAGGCAGCAAAAATGGATTTCGACAAGGATATAAAAGAAGAAGCAGCGTATAATTATGCGTTAGCGACTTACGAACTTTCTTTTTCTCCATTTAATGAATCGGTTTTGGCTTTCGAGGCGTTTCTCCGCGATTATCCCGAATCAAAACACACCGATAAAGTATATGATTATTTAGTAAATGTGTATCTCACAACCAATAATTACGAAGCCGCTTATCAGTCGATGATGAAGATTAAAAATCCAAGTCCGCGCATTCAAGAGGCAAAACAGCGCGTGCTTTTCAATATGGGCGTTGATGCGTTTACGGCAGCGAAATACGACAGAGCGATTGAACTGTTTACAAGCTCGCTCGAACTTGCCAATTTCAATCGTACCACTGCTGCACAAACTCGTTTTTGGCGTGGCGATGCACAATATCGTTTAGGAATTTTCGATGCGGCGCGCAAAGATTACAACGACTTTTTGCTGAGTCCGGGTGCGCGCACCATCAACGAATTTAACCTTGCCAACTACAACATTGGCTACACGTATTTCAACCAAAAAGATTATCAAAATGCGATTATCGCTTTTAGAAAATACATTGCGGCATCGAAAAATAATAAATCAAGAACGCACGTTGATGCGCTCAACCGCATCGGCGACAGCTATTTTGCATTGCGCGATTTGAACAACGCGCTGAAATTCTATACCGAAGCCGCCAACACTCTCGCGCCCGGAACAGATTATTCCATTTTCCAAAAGGCTTTTGTAATGGGATTGCTCAAAGATTATTCGGGAAAAATTACGGCAATGCGCGGATTGCTCAACGATTTTCCGTCGTCGGACTACAAAGTTGATGCGATGTACGAAATCGGACACGCGTACATTATGTTGAGCGATTACGAAAATGCGATTGCGGCATTCAACGATTTGCACCAAAAATTTCCGTCGAGCAGTTTGGCTCGAAAAGGATTGTTGCAAAAAGGAATGCTATATTATAATTTAGAGCAGTTTGACAACGCCATTCAAACGTACAAACTTGTGATTCAGCAGTATCCAATGAGTGAAGAAGCTGTCATTGCCCTTGAAAGTTTAGAGCGCATTTATGTGCAGACAAACCAAGTCGATGTGTATGCGGCATATGTAAAAACGCTTTCCACAGGCGGATTGGTGATTACTGCCGAGCGCGAAGATTCACTCACGTTTGTTGCCGCCGAACGCCAATATATGCTTGATAATCTGACCGAAGCAGCAACACATTTGGCAAATTATTTGAAACGATTCCCGAACGGAAAATTCACATTGAAGGCGCAATATTATTTGGCAGATTCTTATTATAGAATTGATAATAAGGCAAAAGCATTTGAAATGTATAAAATTATTGCATCGCAAAACGGAAATCCGTATATGGAAGAATCGGTTGCGCGCGCAGCTGAAATTGCTTACGATTTGAAAGAATACGCACAAGCATTGGAATATTTCAAATTGCTGAAAACCATTTCGGAAAACAGCGAAAACATTGCAATAGCAAATCTCGGAATTTTGCGAAGCAGTGATTTCTTGAATCTTCCGTCGGAAGTTATCAGCATCGCCGGCGAAATGTTGGAAAATCCGCGCATTGATATTGAGCAGGCGCGCGAGGCTCGTTTCCGTCGGGCAAAAGCATTTTTATCGCTCAACGAAGCCGAAAAAGCGTTGCCCGATCTCATTGAACTTTCGCACGAAACAAGGCACATTTACGGCGCGGAGGCAAATTATTTGTTGGCGCACCATTATTTTGTTACCAATCAAGATGAGTTGGCGGAACAGACGATATTTAATTTTATCGACAAACATACGCCTCATCAATATTGGTTGGCGCGCAGTTTCATATTATTGGCAGATATTTATATCCGCAAGGGCGACGATTTCCAAGCGAAGCAATATTTATTGAGTTTGCAGGAAAATTACAAACAAGCCGACAGCATTCAAGAAATGATTACCGAACGCCTGCGCGAAATAGACATTCGCGAACGTGGCGGAATAATAATTAATAATGAAGAAAATTAATAATTAAAAAATTAAATTCTGGATTGCTTCGTTCCTCGCAATGACGCTCCGATGTTCCTTTCCCGTCAATTGCGAGGAACGAAGCAATCCAAAAACAAAAAATAAAATCAAGTATATGAAAAGATTTGCTTATATAATAGTATTGTTGCTTTTTGTGTTGAATGTTTCGGCGCAAGAAGAAAGCATAGAAATTCAAGAAGTAATCGTAGAAGAAGCGGTTGTAGAAGAACCGCCGATGCAGAAAACGCTTGTGCAAGATGTAAACATTGTGCGCGATTTTGTTCCCACAATTAAAGATGCCGGCAAGATTAATCTGTTGCCAAGAATTGAGAGTACAGCAACCATCGAAAAAAGCAGTGCGATTTATTCCACTTGGACGGCTCCGATGGCAACGCGTTTCGATTTGCAAACATTGCCTTCTGCCACACTGAAAAGAATGCGCCATCAACAGAATATGCGCGAAGGATACGCTAAAATCGGCGGTGGATATCCCGCAACGTTTTTGGGCGATTTTTATGTGCCGGTATTAAAAGGAAAAGATTACAGGTTCGATTTTTTGGCAAATCATTTATCTACTTTCGGCAAAGTAAAACTTGACGACGACAGCAAAGTGAAAGCCGAAAATATGCTCAATATGGGACAGCTTGCTTTTACTAAAAACTTTTTTAATGCCGATTTAACTTCCGAAGTGAAATTTGCAAGGCGCGATTTTAATTATTATGGACTTAACGAGATTGATTTTTATAGGCTCGATCCATTTACGCCTGCTAATTTTCCAAGATTAGAAAAAGATGCTCATAATATGCTTGATGTAAATATTGGATTTGCATCTCGACCAAAAGCAAAAGGACTTAATTATGGTGTATCTGCCGGATATGAACTAACCGGCACCAAATCAGGCGTAATGGAACACCACATCGCAACAGAAGGATTTGTTACCGCAAATTGGGATATTGACGAAGTAGGCGCGTATATTTCGCTCGACAATTTATTTTATAATAATCCCGAACCGACAAATTTATTATTTAATAATATTGTAGATGAATTTGATAGTTATTCCGTATTGGCATTCAACCCATTTTATAAATTCAGACGCGATGCTTGGAATTTAAAAATTGGATTAAAATCATTTTTTTCGTTCAATAAAGGCAAACCTGTGAGCATTACACCCGATGTATTGGGAGAATTAGCAATCGTGAATGAAATATTTTATTTGTATGGTGGCGTTACAGGTGATTATGCTGTAAATAGTATGCGCGATATTTTCAACGAAAATCAATATTTTAGACCCGATGCGCACGTTCCGCAAACTTACACGCCGATTGATGCGTACATCGGAACAAAATTCAAAGTATTTGATGCAATGGTTTTCAATGCGTTTGTAGGTTATAAATATATTAATAATCAGTATTTTTTTGTTAATCATCGACCTGCTTACCTTGTAGAGTCTGCTGTGATTGCCGATGTTTTATGTGATAATACCTTTATTGCAGTTACCGACAAAGCCGATGTATTTAACGTAGGCGCATCTATTACTTATAACAGCCGAGCGTGGAATGTTTTCTTGAAAGGGATTTATAATAATTGGAATGTCAAAAACCAAGAATATGCTTGGCACAAACCGAATTGGCAGGTAAACGCAAACATTGGTTACAAGATAAACAACGATATAAAAATTTCGGCAAATATGCTCGCAATGGGCAAAAGATACGCTCGTACATTTGATATGAATGAACCTGTCGCTGTCGAACTCAAACCGATTTTCGATTTAAGCCTTTCGGGAACATACGAGTACACAAGCTGGGTGTCGTTTTTCTTGAATTTGAACAACGTTTTTGCACAAAATTATCAGATTTGGTACGGCTATAATTCGCACCGATTTAATGCAATGGCTGGAGCGACATTCTCATTTTAATATTCAAAATTGGCTAACACAGTCAGTAATCTTGAATCTTGAATTTTAAATATGGAAAAATATAAATTAGGTACTTTGCCTGTATTTCTCACGGCAATATCTTCCATATTGGGCGCAATATTGTTTCTCCGTATGGGATATGCCACGGGCGTGCTCGGCTTTTGGGGATTATTGCTCATTATCATTGTCGGGCATCTGATTACTATTCCGACCGCGCTTGCACTTTCCGAACTTTCGACCAACAAGCGCGTGGAAGGCGGCGGCGAATATTTTATCATTTCGCGTTCGTTTGGGTTGAAAATCGGCACGACTATCGGCATTACACTATTTTTATCGCAAACCATCAGTATCGCTTTTTACACCATTGCTTTTACCGAAGCGTTTTATCCAATATTTCAATGGTGGGAAACGAATTTCGGATTTGAACTTCCGCGCCAAATCGTGAGTATTCCCACGCTTTTGCTGTTGTCATTTTTCATCTTGAAAAAAGGAACAGGCTCGAGCATCAAGTTGTTGTACATTGTTAATGCAATATTATTGCTGGCATTGCTGTTATTCTTTTTCGGGAAACCAGCCGAAGCAGGCGAAACTGTTCAACATTTTAACAATTTCAGATTTTCCAACCACGATAGTTTCTTTATTTTATTGGCTATTTGTTTTCCTGCTTTTACGGGAATGACGGCAGGCGTGGGCTTGAGTGGCGACTTAAAAAATCCGGGAAAATCGATTCCACTCGGCACAATGGCAGGCACGTTGGTTGGATTGGTTGTTTACATTTTAGTAGCTTGGAAATTGGCAGTCTCCGCCTCGCAAGAAGATTTATTGAACAACCAATTAATTATGTCGCAAATCGCGATGTTCGGTTGGATTGTGATACCGATTGGATTAGCGGCGTGTACTTCTTCTTCGGCAATCGGCTCAATGATGGTTGCTCCGCGCACGTTGCAAGCAATCGCGACCGACGAAATGTTTCCGTTTAAAAGACTAAACGCCTTCTTGACCAAAGGAAAAGACGGTTCCAAAGAACCGATAAATGCATCTATCGTGTCGTTTGTCATCGCGCTTGTGTTCGTTTCGCTCGGCGATGTTAATTCTGTGGCGCGGATTATCACGATGTTTTTCTTGATAACGTATGGCACGCTTTGTTTGAGTTCGTTCTTGAATCATTTCGGTTCTCCGCCATCGTATCGTCCGCGTTTTCGGTCGAAATGGTATTTGTCGCTCGGCGGATTTTTGCTGTCCGTTTGGGTAATGTTTAAAGTCGATTGGTTGTATACAATCATTTCGTATGCAGTTATCATTCTCATTTACTTGTATATAGAATATAAAAATAAGGACAAAAAAGGATTGGTCAGCATTTTTAAAGGTGCGCTTTTTCAGCTCAACAGACAATTGCAGATTTATATGCAGAAAAATCAATCGTCGATGGAAAAAGACGATTGGCGACCAGCATCTGTGTGTATTTCGTCGCATTCTTTTGAGCGCGAAAAAACGCTCGATTTGATGAAATGGATAAGTTATAAACACGGCTTTGGCACTTATTTTCACTACATTAACGGCTATTACAGCAAGCAAACGTACAACGAATCGCGCGAAGTGCTCGAAAATCTGGTCGAAAAACAGCGCGAAAAAGGCAGTACGGTTTATATCGACACAATGATTTCGCCGTCTTATACTTCAGCGATTGCGCAGGTAATTCAAACACCGTCGATTTCGGGAATGGAAAATAATATGCTGATTTTTGAGTACGCGCAACAGCATTGCGAAGAGCTTGAACGGATTTTGGATAACATCAATTTGGTACGAGCAGGAAATTTCGATGTTTGTATTTTCTCCACAACAGAACATCGGCTTCGCCCCAAAAACGGCATTCACGTTTGGATTCGCGAATATGACGATATGAACAGCAATTTTATGATTCTGCTCGGCTACATCTTGCTCGCGCATCCGGATTGGAAAGACAGCCAAATTAAAATATTCATTGTTAGCAACATAAAGTGCGACGAAGAAATAAAAGACAACATCACAAAACGCATCAACGAAGGCAGATTGCCGATTACGCTTACGAATATCGAAATTGTGGAATTGCGCGAAGGACAGATTTTCAGCGATGCTGTAAAAGAACATTCAAAACATGCCGGATTGACGTTAATCGGTTTCCAAGAATCAATTATAAAACGCGACCCGGTTGCATATTTCAGCGCGTTTCACGATGCAGGCGATATTTTGTTTGTGAATACTTCGGAAGAGAAGGAAATATAAAAAAACAAAAAAGTCGAAACCAATTAGATTTCAACTTTTTTGTTTTGGCATCATTACCTTTTAAAGATTATCACGAATAAACTACAAAAAATCTTGGGAATCGTAAAAATCTTGCTAAAATCAAGGTTCAAGACAAATTTATTTCTTTTTCCCAACCGTTTGCGTCAATACCGGAGCTTGAGTATCTTTTAATTTAAGCGCTTTTCTTACATCATCGGCATCAAACCAACCTCTTGCTACCGTTGCCAAATCTTCGGACGCGCAGTACAAATAAATATTTTGCGAAATATAAGCCGCAGTAGCACCGCCGTCGCCTTTTGTTTTATCTGCAACCATTATGATATTGAGCGGAGCCGTCCACACAAAATCTTGTTTTCCAACAAGCGTACGCACATCGTCCGAATGTATTTGTATCAACTTGTTGGCACGTGCATCATATTCATAAGCACCCGATGCTGTTACCACATACAAATCAATTTCTTGTTTGTTATTTCCCGAAGGAGCAGTTCTTTTGTCCTCACGGTTGAATCCCCACGCCGCCCAAAGCAAATTGGATAACGTTTGATTGTCAATCGCTTCCGGACTGAATTCGCGGTGTGTAGAACGCTTACTCAATGCTTCCATCAAAGGCATTCCTCCTGTTTTTATCGGTGTTGGCAACACAATATCTTGTGCAGAAAGGTTGAATACCAACAATGCACTCACTAAGGTAAAAAAGTACTTTTTCATAATTCTTTTAAATTTATATTTGTAACTATTATTTTGTTTTCCATCTGTCTAATTTGCTCATTCCTCTTGTAAAAAGCCACGCCAAAATTTTGGCGTACCCGATTCTATCATCATCTTTCTACAAAATTCTTGAAACTCTTCTACATTTCCGTTGAATGTAAATTCGCCATTTTGATAACAATAACTGCAATACAGTAAATTTTTACTGTCGTCTGCATTTGTGCCACCGCCTTGCGGATCTTTTTTCATCGGCATTCCACAACTTTGACACATTTTGTTTTCTTTTGTCATAATGATTTTGTTTTAATTTGTTTCAAATGTAAGTAAATTTTTATTACAAACACTCAAACGAAATATTTTTTTGCAAAAAATAAACCTAACAGATTTTTGAAATCCGTTAGGTTTATTTAAGTATTCTACTAAAAATTTACTCTAAAACTTTTACGCTGATAATTTTCACATCCTCAATAGGTCTGTCGCCGGGCGCGGTTTTAACGGCAGAAATTTTATCTACGATGTCCATTCCTTCAACGACTTCGCCAAAAACAGTGTATTCGTTATCCAAAAACGGCGTGCCGCCAATTGTTTTATATACTTCGCGTTGCTCTTCCGTAAATTTGAAAGGAGCTTGCAAAGCGGCTTCTGCCTGTATTTCAGAAATAAACCGGTTTTGCAACGCCATCAAGGCTTCTTCGTTATTTTCGGCTTGCAGTTTATTGATAAGTTCTCTGTTCTCGTTTACCTTTTTCTGAAACAAACTTTGCTCTAATCCGCCGCTTTTGCTTCTTTCTATATTATTGAGGTCGGCATCGGTAACAACATTTCCCGTTACAATATAAAACTGAGAACCTGAAGATTCTTTTCTGGGATTTACTTGGTCGCCTGTTCTAGCTGCTGCCAATGCGCCTTTTTTATGATAATATTGTGGAAAAACAAATTCTGCGGGAATGGTATAACCTACGCTTCCCATTCCGAGCGCTTGTCCGGGCTTTGCAGTTTTAGAATCGGGGTCGCCGCCTTGAATCATAAAATTCGGGATAATGCGGTGAAAAAGCAAATCAGAATAAAAGCCTTCGTTTGCCAACTTGATAAAATTATCACGGTGCAAAGGCGTTTCGTTGTACAATTTAATTGTTACGGTTCCGAGGGTGGTTTCCATTTGAATCATAGTCGTTTCTCTTTCTTGTTTTGGTTCAACTTCTTGTTTTGGCTGTGCTGTTTCTTTTCTTTGATTGTTTGCTTGCGCGCACGATGTCGTCATAAAAACGAAGGCAAAAAGAGCTGTTTTGATGATTGTTTTCATGTCCAATTAATTTTTTAATTATTTTAATTTCTTTAATTATCTCAAATCATTTCCAATAGTTTCTCTACAGCTTTCGCCATTCCATCGGGGTTTTTACCGCCCGCAGTAGCTAAATACGCTTGTCCGCCGCCGCCGCCGTTAATTTCTTTGGCTGCCTCGCGAAGCATTTTGGAAGCATCGAATCCGGCATCAACCATCGGCTGACTTAAAAACACGGTTAGCGAAGGTTTTTCTTCATATATGGTTCCGCCGACAAACATAAAATTCACATCGGTAAATTTACCACGGAAATACGACACAAATGTTTTGTAAATTTCGGGCGACATATCGCCGATGTGGCGGATTATTTTTACGCCTTTTATTTCTTCAGCTTTGTTTAACAGTGTTTCGCGCATTTCCAACGCCTGTTTGTGCATATATTCTTCTACCTTTTTCTTCCAAGCAACGTTTTCTTCTAACATTTTTTTGGCGGCGAGCATCACATCAGGTACATTGTGGAATAATTCACGAACAGCAGTAAACTTATCCTGCATTTTTTCTACAAATTCTTCTGCGCCTTCTGCAGTAACCGCTTCAATACGGCGGATTCCTGCTGCGATTGACGTTTCGACCAAAATCTTAAAAAGTCCGATTTCACCGGTACTTTTTACGTGCGTACCACCGCAAAGTTCGGCGGAAGTAGCGAACTGAATTACGCGCACCGTGTCACCATATTTTTCGCCAAACAACGCCATGGCACCCATTTTTTGCGCTTCTTTGATAGAAACTTCGCGTTTTTCACAAAGCGGAATATTGGCGCGGATTTTTTTGTTTACTAATCGTTCTATTTGGCGAATTTCTTCCGCTGTCAATTTCTGAAAATGCGAAAAGTCGAAACGCAGTACGCTTGATGATACAAAAGAACCTTTTTGTTCAACGTGCATTCCTAATATTTCACGCAAACTTTCGTGCAATAAATGCGTTGCCGAGTGGTTCGCTTGAATAGCTGAACGGCTGTTGATATTTACCACGGCAGCAAACATTTCGCCGATGGAATCGGGTAATTTGTTGACCAAATGTACTGCCAGATTATTTTCGCGCTTGGTGTCTGTAATCGGAAATTTCTCGCCTTTGGCGGAAATAAGGAAACCTTCGTCGCCGACTTGTCCACCTTGTTCGGCATAAAACGGTGTTTTCGACAATACTAATTGGTAAAAATCTTTGCCTTTTTGCGATACTTTGCGGTAGCGCAAAATTTGTGTTGAACATTCCAACTGGTCATAACCCACAAAAGTTGTTTCACCTTCATTTACCACAACCCAATCACTCGTTTCAACGGCTGCTGCGTTACGTGCGCGCTCTTTTTGCTTTTGCATTTCGCTGTTGAATTCGGCATTATTTAATGTTAAGCCGTTTTCACGCAAAATAAGTTCCGTTAAATCCAACGGAAAACCAAACGTATCATATAATGTAAACGCATCAACGCCACCGATTTCGGTTTTGCCTGCTTTTTTGGTTTCCGACATTACTTTATCCAACAAACGGATTCCCGTTTCTAACGTGTGCAAAAACGAATTTTCTTCTTCTTGGATTACTTTTTCAATCAATGTTTTTTGTGCTTCCAATTCGGGATATGCAATGCCCATTGTGTCAATCAGCGCGGGAATTAATTTGTACATAAACGCTTGACGCTGATTTAAAAACGTGTATCCGTAACGAACGGCACGGCGCAAAATCCGGCGGATTACATATCCGGCTTTTGCATTGCTCGGAAGTTGTCCGTCTGTAATCGAAAATGCTATAGTACGAATATGATCGGCAATTACGCGCATTGCGATGTCCGTTTTTTCATTTTGTCCGTAAGTTGTTCCGCAAATTTCGCCGATTGATTTTATCAGTGGTTGAAAAACATCAGTATCGTAATTCGATGTTTTTCCTTGCACTGCCATACAAAGACGCTCGAATCCCATTCCGGTATCGATTACCTTGTTCGGAAGCGGTTCGAGTGAACCGTCGGATTTACGGTTGTACTGCATAAACACGTTGTTCCAAATCTCAATAACTTGCGGATGGTCGCCGTTTACGAGCGTTTTCCCATCTAATTTTGCACGTTCTTCTGCCGAGCGCAAATCAATATGAATTTCGGAACATGGACCGCAAGGACCGGTATCGCCCATTTCCCAAAAATTATCTTTTTTATTTCCGTTTAGGATTCGGTCTTTGGCAACATATTTTTCCCACATCAAAGCGGCTTCATTGTCGCGCTCCAAGTTTTCGGCAGCCGAACCTTCAAAAACGGTTACGTAAAAACGGTCTTTGTCCAATTTTAACACTTCGGTCAAGTATTCCCATGCCCACTTGATTGCCTCGGCTTTGAAATAATCGCCGAACGACCAATTGCCGAGCATCTCAAACATTGTGTGGTGATACGTATCGTGCCCAACTTCTTCCAAGTCGTTGTGCTTGCCGCTCACGCGGAGGCATTTTTGCGAATCGGCAATGCGTGGATATTTTATCGGGTCGTTGCCGAGAATAATATTTTTAAACTGATTCATTCCGGCATTGGTAAACATTAAAGTCGGGTCGTCTTTGATAACCATTGGCGCCGAAGGCACTATTTTATGTCCTTTCGATTCAAAAAAATCGAGAAATGATTGGCGGATTTCTTTTGAAGTTAACATACAAAATAAATTATTTTTCAAAATAAGGTACAAAAGTAGTAGAAAATTATTATTTTTGCACTACTTCTTTGGCTAATAATTGAAAATGGCAAAACCAAAATTTCATTTTAATCCTGTAACACTGATGTATGAGCGAGTTGACAATTCGTTCAGACATTGGTTTAGACAGTTTCTTATTCATTTCCTCTCCAGCATATCGTTGGGGCTATTATTTTTTATTGCCTTTCTTTTTCTGTTTAATTCGCCCAAAGAAAAACAACTCATTAAAGAAAATAAAGCATTAAAAGCACAATACAATGTGTTGAATAAACGGTTCGATATTATGCAGGAAGTGTTGACCGACATTGAGCAACGCGACAATAATATGTATCGTGTCATTTATCAAGCCGACCCGATAGATCATTCTACGCGCACAGCCGCATACGGAGGAGCCGACAGGTATAAAAACTTGATGAATATGAGCGATTCGGAAGTAATGGTTGATATTACGCAAAAATTGGATATACTCGCCAAACAGCTATATATTCAATCACTTTCGTTTGACGAAATCGTAAACTTGGCAAAAACCAATGAAGATAAATTGAAACACGTTCCTGCCATACAGCCGATTTTGAATAAAGACTTAACGCGCACGGCAGGCGGTTTTGGAATGCGTATTGACCCAGTTTACGGAGTACCGAAATTTCACGCGGGAATGGACTTCTCAGCGCCTACGGGAACTGATATTTTCGCCACCGGAAACGGCATTGTTACCTCTACGGGCTGGCGGCAAGGCTATGGAAATACGATTGTAATTAACCATGGTTATGATTACGAAACCCTTTATGCGCATTTGCATAGAATCCTTGTCAGAGAAGGCACAAAAGTTACCCGTGGCGATGTCATCGGTCTTGTGGGTAATACGGGCAAATCGACAGGACCGCACTTGCACTACGAAGTACTGTACAGAGGCAGAGCTGTTGACCCGCGCAATTATTATTTTATGGATTTGTCGCCTGAAGAATACGATGCGATGATACAAATTTCGTCTAACTACGGACAGGTTTTTGATTAAAAAATTCAAGATTCAATATTCAAGATTCAAAGTTCAATGTTATCATTGTTTCTACAATCTTGAATATTGAATCTTAAATCTTGAATTTATATGACCGAAGAAGAAATTATCCAACAGGAATACCAAGCGCTGCTTCACGATTACTTAAATTCGACGCATCGGAAGAAAGTCGAAATCATTGAGAAAGCGTTCCATTTTGCTTATCAAGCACATAAGAACGCAAGGCGGCGTTCGGGCGAACCATACATTATGCACCCATTGGCTGTGGCTCGGATTCTTTCCAAAGAATTGGGACTTGGTTCTACTTCTATTTGTTCTGCACTGTTGCACGATGTAGTCGAAGACACCGACTACACGGTCGAAGATATTCAAAATCTGTTCGGAGAAAAAATCGCATCGATTGTCGACGGATTGACAAAAATATCGGGTGGAATCTTTGCCAACAGAGTTTCTGAACAGGCAGAAAATTTCAGAAAACTATTACTCACAATGTCCGAAGACATTCGCGTTATTCTGATAAAAATTGCCGACCGATTACACAATATGAGAACCTTGAGTTCGATGCCGCCTGCAAAGCAATATAAAATCGCGGGCGAAACCCAATATATCTATGCTCCGTTGGCACACCGCCTCGGACTTCATGCCATTAAAACAGAACTCGAAAACTTGAGTTTCAAATACGAACACCCCGAAACATACAAGGAAATCGAGAAAAAACGCCAAGATTCACACGTTGAACGTGCCACGGTGTACAAAGAATTTTCGCAGCCCATTAAGAAAAAGTTGGAAAGTATGGGTTACAAGTTTGAGCTGACAACGCGCACCAAAACTGTTTATTCCATTTGGAGTAAAATGCAGACGAAAAATGTGCCGTTCAGCGAAGTATTCGACATTATGGCACTGCGCATTGTATTCGACAAAGGCGACAATGTTTCCACACAGGAAGAAAAAGCCACTTGTTGGCATATTTATTCGGCCATTACAGATATGTACAAGCCGCATCCCGACAGACTACGCGATTGGATAACCACGCCCAAAGCTAACGGATACGAAGCCTTGCACACCACTGTGATGGGTCCCGATGGGCATTGGATTGAAGTGCAAATCAGAAGCAAACGAATGGACGAAATTGCTGAAAAAGGTTTTGCCGCGCATTGGAAGTACAAAGACAGCAAAGAAATAGAAGAAGAAACGGAACTCGACAAATGGCTCAAAACCATTCAAGAGCTGCTCGAACATCCCGAGCCGAATGCCATTGATTTTCTTGATACATTTAAACTGAATTTATTTGCGTCCGAGATATTTGTTTTTACCCCGAAAGGCGAAATCAAAACCTTGCCGCAGCACGCCACTGCGCTCGACTTTGCGTTTTACCTGCATTCCGATTTGGGAATGCACTGCATCGGCGCCAAAGTAAATCACAAAATAGTACCACTGAGCTATGAACTGAAATCGGGCGACCAAGTGGAAATTTTGACATCGAAAAAGCAGCACCCGCAACCCGAATGGATAAACTATGTAACCACCGCGCGTGCAAAATCAAAAATCAGAGCCATCTCTAAAAAAGAATATAAAACGTACTCTAAAAAAGGCGAAAAACATCTCGAAGAATTAATGAAAAAAGCAGAACTTAAGTTCGATGAACAACTTTTACATCAATTAATTGAGCATTTTAGCCTGCACGATAAAGAAGAACTGTGTTATAAAATAGGAAAAGGAAAAATTACGGACGAAAACATCAACAAATTCATCAAGGAAAGCACCCAAAACCGTTTTGCAAAATATTGGAAACTTCAATTATTTAGTTCCAATAAAAAATCGCAAAAACAGACTGAAAAAGAAAAAAAGATAACACTAACGGGAAAAGATGCCGGCGTAACTTTTAGAATTGCCGATTGTTGCAATCCGATTCCGGGCGATGAAACCGTTGGTTTTAAAATCGACAGCGGTATTATCGTTCATAAACAAGGCTGTTCGTTTGCCACAAAACTCAAAGCGAGTTTCGGCGATCGCATTGTTGATGTCAAATGGGTTGCGCATCAAGAATTGTCGTTCCCGGCTGTGATTGAACTAAAAGGAAAAGACAATGTTGGCGTGTTGAGTAAAATATTTAAAGTTATATCCGACGAACACGCCGTGAATATGCAACGTGTTTGTATGGAAACAAACGACGGCATGTTTTCGGGCACTATAACCTTATATGTGCGCGATGTAGAAGATGTAAACAACCTCTGTATGAATATCCTCAAAGTGCCCGAAGTACAATCGGTAAAACGGGTTGATGAGCAAAAAGTATTTTAAAAATCGTTTAGCTTAAATGCAAAAACACTACACAAATAGAACAAATTGGCTACGTGCCGCCGTGCTTGGTGCAAACGATGGAATCCTTTCTACCACCAGCATAGTAATAGGAGTCGCCGCCGCCAGTGTTTCGAGAGATGCCATTGTATTAGCAGCGCTGGCAGGACTTGTAGCCGGAGCCTGCTCCATGGCTGCCGGAGAATACGTTTCCGTCAGCTCGCAAAGCGACATTGAAAAAGCTGACTTGAACAGAGAAAAACAAGACCTCGAAAGCAATCCGGAAGAAGAATTAGAAGAACTGACCGAGGAATACAAAAAAAGAGGATTAGACAAAGATCTTGCCAAGCAGGTTGCCTTACAGCTTACCCAAAAAAACGCACTTGAAGCGCACGCAAAAGAAGAACTCGGCATCAGCGATATGACAAAGCCTCGCCCATTGCAAGCCGCAATGACATCTGCCGCTTCTTTTATTTCCGGCGGATTATGCCCTTTTTTGGTCGCCTTGTTTGCACCCATAAAATATATGGTGTTTTTTCAATACGGATTTGCCATTGTTTTCTTGGCATTATCGGGCGCTGTATCAGCCAAAATGGGTGGTTGCGCTATCGGAAAATCTATGCTGCGCATTTGTTTCTGGGGAACAATGGCAATGCTTATTGCAGCAACGGTTGGTTATATTTTCGGGGTTAAGACAGGATAATCATTTTATTATTCGCTATCTTTCCTCTTATTTTCAATTATAAATTCGCATCATTTACAAATTTTATTCGTAAATTTGCACGCAACAAATTCTAAATCATACCGGCTATGTCATTTCTAGAAGAAAAAGTTGTATACGACGGATTAACATTCGACGACGTATTGTTGATTCCTGCCTACTCCGAAGTATTACCCAAAGACGTAAACATCACATCTCGTTTTTCCCGAAACATTGAGTTGAAAACACCACTCGTTACAGCAGCAATGGACACTGTAACTGAATGGAGAATGGCAATTGCCATTGCGCGCGAAGGCGGCATCGGCGTTATTCACAAAAATATGACCATCGAAGAACAGGCAAAACAAGTACACATCGTAAAGCGCGCCGAAAACGGAATGATTTACGACCCTGTTACCATTAAACGCGGTTCTACGGTGCAAGATGCGCTCGACTTGATGGCAGAATTTAGAATCGGTGGCATTCCTGTGGTGGACGACAATGGCTATTTAGTCGGCATCGTTACCAACCGCGATTTACGTTTCGAGAAAAACCAAGGAAAACTTATCGACGAAGTAATGACCAAAGAAAATTTGGTTACCTCCAATCAATCGACCGACTTGGAAGCCGCATCGGAAATTCTGCAGAAATACAAAATCGAAAAACTTCCCGTTGTCGACAAAGACGGAAAACTCATTGGACTCGTTACCTACAAAGACATTACCAAAGCCAAAAACAAACCAATGGCATGCAAAGACAGCAAAGGTCGTTTGCGCGTGGCTGCCGGCGTTGGCGTAACTGCCGACACGATTGACCGCATACAAGCATTGGTCGAAGCAGGCGTTGATGCCATTGTAATCGACACCGCACACGGACATTCTTTTGCCGTGATAGAAAAATTGAAAGAAGCAAAAAAACGTTTCCCGAACATTGATATAGTTGTTGGAAATATCGCCACAGGCGCAGCCGCAAAAATGCTTGTCGAAGCAGGCGCCGACGGCGTAAAAGTCGGTATCGGACCTGGTTCAATTTGCACTACGCGCGTGGTTGCCGGCGTTGGCGTTCCGCAACTTTCTGCCATTTACGAAGTAGCAAAAGCACTGAAAGGAACCAGTGTTCCGCTTATCGCCGATGGCGGAATCCGTTATTCGGGCGACATTGTGAAGGCATTAGCAGCCGGCGGACATTCGGTAATGGTTGGTTCGCTCGTTGCCGGAGTGGAAGAATCGCCCGGCGAAACCATTATTTACAACGGTCGTAAATTCAAGTCGTACCGCGGAATGGGCTCGCTCGAAGCAATGGAAAAAGGCTCAAAAGACCGTTATTTCCAATCAGACAAAGACGATGCGAAAAAATTCGTTCCCGAAGGAATTTCGGGACGCGTTGCTTACAAAGGCACATTGTTTGAAGTAATTTACCAAATGGTAGGCGGACTTCGTGCCGGTATGGGTTACTGCGGCTCGAAAAATATTGATGCTTTGCACGAGGCGCAATTTACACGCATTACCAATGCAGGCGTAATCGAAAATCACCCGCACGATATTACCATAACAAGCGAAGCGCCGAATTATAGTCCGGGAGAAAATTAATATTTTCAAAAAAGAATCCATTAGGATTCAAATATTGGTAGAATAATTTAGCAAAAAACAAATGAAGTCCCGTAGGGACGTAATATAATGTTCAGAAAAATATCGCGTACCTACGGCACGCCGGTTATGAGAAAATTATTTTCTACCAATATCAAATCCCTAATGGGATTAAAATATAGTCTTTTGTGATTGCATAAGAAACAAAAAATATTTTCAATATGAAAAAACACATTTCTTTTTTTTCAAGTTTATTTCTCTGTTTGAGCATATTTGCACAAACACCGACAGACCCAACATTGATGATTATCAACGACGAAGTAATTACCAAATCAGAGTTCGAGTACATCTACAATAAAAACAACGCCGATAACGCGATTGACAAAAAAGACTTGAAAGAGTACGCGTTATTATTTTCCGACCTGAAAATAAAAGTAGCCGAAGCCAAAGCTAAAGGGTTGGATACTACCGCTGCTTTTAAAGAAGAATTCAGCGGTTACCGCATGCAGTCGGCAAAACAGTATCTTACCGACCAAAATGTAGAGAAAAAACTTATACAAGAAGCCTATAACCGACTGAAAGAAGAAATAAGCGTAAGCCATATTCTTATTAGGATAGAAGGAACCGACACGTTGACGGCATACAAAAAGGCGTTGGACGTTATCAAACGGCTGAAAAAAGAAGACTTCGCGAAAGTGGCAAAAGAAGTTTCGGACGATAAAGGTACCGCCGAAGAAGGCGGATACATTGGTTATGTTACCGGATTACAACTTATCCTTCCGTTTGAAGAAGCAATGTACGCGCTTCCCATAGGCAAAATAAGCCAACAGCCTGTTCGCACACGTGCAGGTTACCATATTATCAAGGTAAACAACCGCAGACCGTCGCAAGGCTCTGTGCACGCGGCACACATTATGATAATGTTTCCACAAAATCCAACTGCCGAAGATGAAAAAAATGCCAAACTTGCCATCGATTCTATTTATAATAAGTTGAAAGCAGGCGCAGATTTTGCCGAGTTGGCGCGCTCAACATCGCAACACACTTTCTCTGCCCGAAATGACGGTGAACTTGGTTGGTTTAGCACAGGCAGAAGCGGCGCCGGAGAGAATTTTGAAACCGCAGCGTTTGCGCTCAAGATTGGCGAATTTTCGGCACCTGTAAAATCGCCATACGGCTACCATATTGTAAAGGTTTTGGATAGAAAACCGTTAGCGTCGCTCGACGAAAAAATGGAAGAAATCAAATCGACCTTTGCAGCCGACGGCAGAGTAGCCATTCCGGTACGGGAATTCAAGAAAAACCTGCGCAAAGAATATAATTTGCGGATTATACAGCCAAGCCTTGTGGAACTGAAAAATGTGGCAAAAGGCGTTGAGACTGCCGATTCTGATTTTTTTGAAAAAGTATCGAAATTCAACAAACCACTGTTTTCTTTCAATGCCATTGTTTACAATCAGCAAGATTATATCGATTTCTTGAAAAAAACCAACAACCGCAGACCGCTCGACATCGATAATAGTTTATATGCATTTATCGACGAAAAATTGTACGAATACGAAGATACCCAACTCGAAAAGAAACACACTGATTTCCGCTTGTTGATGCAAGAATACCACGATGGAATGTTGATGTTTGAAATCACTTCCAATGAAGTTTGGGAAAAAGCCGCCGAAGATACCGAAGGGTTAAAAGCGTTTTTCGAAGAAAACCAACAAAATTACACATGGGATACACCGCGTTTTAAAGGAACAATGGTGTATGCCAAAGATAAAAGAACAGCAAAAAAAGCGCAGAAAATCATTGCAACCGCGCCTGCCGATTCTATCCCTACTTACTTGTACAAGGCGTTAAATACCAACAAAGAAAGAGTAGTAAGAACAGAAAAAGGGTTGTTTATAAAAGGTGAAAATGCGGCTGTGGATAAATATGTTTTCAACGAAAGAGCATATTCGCCTACAAAAGAATACCCGATTGTATTTGCCGCCCAAGGTGGAAAAATTCTCGCAATCGGACCTGATGATTACCGAGATATGAAAGGACTTGTTATTTCCGATTACCAAAATTATTTGCAAGACAAATGGATGATGGAACTTCGCGAAAAATATCCGGTTGTGTTGTTTGAAGATGTATTGAATTCGATAAATAATTAATAATGAAATGCCGTTAGGCACAAAATATTGGTAGAAAAGCGTTTTATAATCTCAACCAAAGTACCGTTAGGCACGCAATCTGAATTTATATTACGTGCCTAACGGCACTTAAATATAGATTTATCAATATTCTACCAATATTATGTTCCTAACGGAACTAAAAATTAGAAATAATTTTATATGTATAAAAAACTGATAATATTACTCTGTTGCATGTTGCCGTTTTTCGTTTCGTGCGAAAAAATAAAGACGCAAGTGAAACGAATCGGGAGCGAAACTCCAATAGTTCAACTTGGTGGTGAAGCATTGTATCAGTCTGACATTGAAACGATATTGCCCGAAGGCTTGAGCGACGAAGACAGAACCGTATTTATTGAAAACTACATCAAAAAATGGGTTATCCGGAATTTGATGTACGAAACGGCAAGCAAAAATGTTGACAACAGCAAAGAAATAGAACAATTAGTTTCCGATTACCGAAAATCGCTGACAATCCACCGTTATCAGCAAAAACTTATTCAACAGCGAATAAAAGAACCTTCGGAAAGCCAAATAAAAGAGTATTACGACAATAATTCGGAAAAATTTCAGTTAAAAGAAAGCCTGGTAAAAGGTTTGTTTTTGAAATTGCCGAAAACTGCGCCCAAGATAGAAGAACTGAAACAACTCATTGCTAACCAAACGCCGGAGAATTTACAAGAGATAGAAAAATACAGCTATCAATACGCGGTTAATTACGAATATTTCGGTAATAATTGGGTGCCGCTCAACGATTTGATGAGAAAAATTCCATTCACTGAAAACGCGAGTGATATTTTGCGCCGAAAACTGATAACCGTTGAAGATGAGGAATTTATATATATCTTGGCAATCAATGAATTTAAAGAAACCGGTTCCATTGAGCCTTACGATTTTGCAAAAGATAAGGTAAAAGTTATCTTGATGAATATTAATAAAAACACGTATCTCACTAATTTTGAGGAAGAACTTTATAATAAAGCACAACGCAGAGGCGATATAAAAATTAATTAATTTACGATTTTAGATTTGGGATTTACGATTGGTTGACACAATAATCCCGAATCTAAAATCGTAAATCTAAAATCGTAAATAAAATAATGAAGCACTTAAAAATATTCACTTTCTTGCTGTTAACGTTCACTTTTTCGCTGAACGCACAGAACAATGTCATTGACGAAGTGATTTGGATAATCGGCGACGATGCCATTTTGAAATCGGAAGTAGAAGAACAACGCATCAGAATGCAGTACGAAGGCACAAAAATCGAAGGCGACCCAAACTGTGTTATTCCTGAAGAAATTGCCATTCAGAAATTGCTTTTGCATCAAGCAAAAATCGACAGTATTGTAGCAAGTCCGAGTACGGTTAATCAACAAGTAGAATTCCGCCTCAATCATTTTATTTCACAAATTGGTTCGAGAGAAAAGATGGAAGAGTATTTCGGAAAAAATATCACTGCACTGCGCGAAGAACTCACAGAACTAATTGAACAGCAAATGATTGCGCAGCAGGTTCGTCAAAAAATAATCGGCGACACCAGAGTAACACCTTCAGAAGTGCGCAGTTTTTTTGCAAAACTTCCGCAAGACGAAATACCTATTATTCCCGCCAAAGTAGAAGTGCAGATTATTACGATGGAACCGACCGTTTCAGTACAAGAAACCGAGCGAGTAAAAGCGATGTTGCGCGGATTTAAAGAGCGCGTGGAAGCAGGCGAAATTGATTTTTCTACCCTTGCCATTCTCTACTCCGAAGATACTGAAACAGCAAGACGCGGTGGCGAACTTGGCTTTGTAGGGCGAGGCATGTTGGTTCCCGAATTTGCCAATGCAGCGTTTAACTTGAACGATCCCAAAAGAGTTTCGCAAGTGATAGAAACGGAATACGGTTTTCACCTGATACAACTTATCGAAAAGCGCGGCGACAGGATTAATGTGCGCCACATTCTTATCAAGCCCAAAGTAATGTTGAGCGAAAAAACAGAAGCATTGGAAAAACTTGACACCATTGCGAGAAACATTCGCAGCGGAAAAATGTCGTTTGAAGAAGCCGTAGTTCAATATTCGGCAGATAAAAATACTAAAATGAACGCCGGAATAATGGCAAATCCTACGACGGGCGATTCCAGATTTCAGTTCCAAGAATTACCACAAGACATTGCCAAAGTGGTCAGCAATATGGAAATCGGCGATGTATCTAAGCCCTTCATCTTGAACGATGGCGGAAAAGAAGTGATTGCCATCGTAAAAGTTCGAGGCAAATGGGCGACACACGTTGCCAACCTCGACGACGATTTTCAAGACATTAGAAATGCGTTGCTGGAAGAGCGCGGGCAACAAGAATTCGACAGATGGATAGCCCGAAAACAAAAAGAAACGTATATCTACATCAAAGAAAGCTGGCGAAATTGCGAATTTAAGTTTCCGGGTTGGATAAAGTAATTCAAAAAAACCTTGTCATTGCGGGCTTGACCCGCAATCTCTTCAAAAATGCGCCTCTTTATCAAGAGATTGCGGGTCAAGCCCGCAATGACAGAGACTTTAGAAACAGCCTTATTTTAAATTTTGAATCTTGAATAGAATATTACTCGGAATGAGCGGCGGAACCGATAGTTCTGTCGCGGCAATGCTTCTACAAGAACAAGGATATGAGGTTGTAGGAGTTACGTTTCGATTTTTCGATGAACAAAAAGACACAGAATCGCCACATATACAAGAAGCCCGCGAATTAGCTTCTAAATTAAACATCGAACATCACACATACGATGCTCGAACTACTTTCCAAACAAAAGTTATCGACTATTTTATCAATGAATACTTGTCCGGAAGAACACCTTTCCCTTGCGTACAATGCAACAATTTTTTGAAATGGAATTTTTTATTTTCTTTAGCCGATAAATACAGTTGCGAAAAAATTGCTACGGGACATTATGCTCGAATAACAGAAAAAGACAAATTTTTCTACATTTCCGAAGCAAAAGATAACAAAAAAGACCAAACATTTTTTTTGTGGGGATTGCCTCAACACATACTTCAGCGCACAGTGTTGCCCTTGGGCAATTTTACCAAAACCGAAATAAGAAAAATGGCAGCCGAGAAAGGTTTTGCTCGAATAGCAGAAAAAAAGGACAGTATGGGAATCTGTTTTTGTCCGGGCAATTATCGCGATTTTCTGAAAAAGCAAGACATCGTGAAACCCAACATAAAAAAAGGCAACTTTGTTAGTGAAGATGGAACTTTCCTCGGGCGACACGAAAGTTATTTTTTCTATACGGTAGGACAACGTTATGGTCTGGGAATAAACTTGAAAACGCCCGTTTTTGTAAAAGAAATAATTCCGGACAAAAACAAAGTAGTGCTGGCATCCATCGAAAAAATGAGCCAAAACGAAATATTGCTCGAAAATTATAATTTAGTTAATAAAGAAGATATTGCCGAAAGTTCCGGTATTTTTGTAAAAATTCATTACCGAAAAGAACCGATTCCGATAAAAAAAATTAATATTATTGCAGAAAATAAATTATTGGTAGAATTGAAAATGCCAGCTGTTGGTGTTGCGCCCGGACAAAGTGCGGTTTTTTATAGAGATGGGTTGGTTTTGGGTGGTGGAGTGATTAAGTAAATAAAATTATGAAAATAGTATTTGAACAAAAAAAGAGATTTGATGTAAGAAAATATACTCTTTACTCGGATAAAATTTTAGTTGAAATCAAAACAGTGCGTGAAAATGAAAGATATGAACTGAAATTAGATAAAATCGGTCATAATATACATTATCAGTCAGATTCTATGGCTGTTAAAAAGACAGCTTTTTATATTTGCTTTGCAGTTATTCCAGCAATCATTTGGATTCTACATTTTATGCCTCCAGTACAAATGGACCAAGGAAGTGCAATTTTAGGAACTGCAATATTTTGGGCATTTGCTTTGGTAATTTTATTTAGAAAACATGATGATGATATTTTTCTTGTTGATGGTCAAAGGAGTTTAGTGTTTTTTCGTACGATTCCAAATGAAGAAAGTGTTTTAAATTTCATTAATCAAGTTATTGAAACATCAAGAATATATTTGAAAAACAAATATGGAATAATTGATATAAATGTTCCCGAAGATTTATTTTTAAGTCGAATAAATTGGCTCAGAGAAGAAGAAATCATTAGTGAAAAAGAGTTTTATGAGCTAAAAAATGGATATATTGTACAGAAATTCCAATCATAAGTAAAAATCTTAAAATATAAAATAATATGAAAAAACTAAATACAATTGCAATTATCATTTCGCTATTAACCACATCAGTTTATGCGCAGCAGAAACCTATTTATCTTGACCGTACAAAACCGATTGAAGAACGAGTAGAAGATGCGTTGAGCCGAATGACATTGAAAGAAAAAGTAGCTTTGTGTCACGCCCAGTCCAAGTTTAGTTCGGCGGGCGTACCGCGGTTGGGAATTCCGGAAAACTGGATGACAGACGGACCACACGGAATCCGCGCCGAAGTATTTTGGGACGAATGGAATCAAGCCGGTTGGACAAACGACTACTGCACTGCATTTCCGGCACTAACATGCTTAGCTGCTACTTGGAATAAAGAAATGTCAGCACTTTATGGGAAATCTATCAGCGCAGAAGCTCGTTACAGAAATAAAAACGTATTGTTGGCTCCCGGCGTAAATATTTACCGCACGCCGCTCAACGGGCGCAATTTTGAATATATGGGAGAAGACCCGTTTCTTGTTTCCCAAATGGTGGTGCCTTATGTACAAGAAGTGCAAAAAAACGGAGTAGCTGCCTGCGTTAAACACTTTGCGCTGAACAACCACGAGAAAAACCGTCACACGGTGAACGTAGTTGTAGACGACCGTACGCTGCACGAAATTTACCTGCCTGCTTTCAAAGCATCGGTACAAGAAGGGAACGCTTGGGCGATTATGGGTGCTTACAACCGTTATAAAGAGGAATGGTGCAGTCAGAATCAATATTTGTTGAACCAGATTCTCCGCGATGATTGGAAATTCGACGGCGTGGTGATTTCCGATTGGGGCGGCGTAAACAACACAAAGCAAGCTATTTACAATGGTTTGGATATGGAGTTCGGCTCTTGGAAAGACACCTATGCAGATTATTACCTTGCTACGCCGTTTCTTGAGTTATTAAAATCAGGCGAAGTAAGCGAAGAGGAAGTCAACAAGAAAGCTCGGAATATCCTTCGCCTCGTATTCCGCACCAACATGGATATTAATCGTCCGTGGGGTTCTTTCGTTACAGAAGAACACGCATTGGCAGGACGTAAAATCGGTGAAGAAGGAATTGTTTTGTTGAAAAATAATCCGGTGAAAGGTAAAAAAGTATTGCCAATTGATTTAAACAAAACAAAAAAGATAGCCATTATTGGTGAAAACGCCATCAAAATGATGACGGTCGGCGGCGGCAGTTCTTCGCTGAAAGCGAAATATGAAATTTCTCCGTTAGACGGAATTCGAAACCGTGTAGGAAATTCGGCGGAAGTTGTTTTTGCTCGCGGATATGTTGGCGAAACATTTGAAGGACAAGACGGATTAATGGCGTCGCAAGATATTACCGACAACCGCACGCCGGAAGAATTGCTCAAAGAAGCTCGCAAAGTTGCCCAAGAAGCAGATGTGGTAATTTTTATCGGCGGACTAAACAAACACAAAAATCAAGACTGCGAAGATTCCGACCGTTTAACATTGGGATTGCCTTACGGACAAGATAAATTGATTTCCGAAATTGCCAAAGTAAATCCGAATTTGGCTGTTATTTTGATTTCGGGAAATGCCGTGGCGATGCCGTGGGTGAACCAAGTGCCCGCTATTGTTCAAGCATGGTATTTGGGTTCCGAAACCGGAAATACCATTGCGTCTGTGTTGGTTGGCGATGAAAATCCTTCGGGTAAATTGCCGTTTACATTCCCCGTAAAATTAACCGACAACGGAGCGCACGCATTGAATGCATATCCGGGAACAGCAGACGAAGTGATATACAAAGAAGGCTTATTTGTGGGTTATCGCTGGATAGACAAGCACGGAATTAAACCGCTTTTCAGTTTCGGGCACGGCTTGAGTTATACTGATTTTGAATACCTCAACGTTACGGTTAATAAAAACACAATGTCGGCAAACGACATTGTTACAGTTACCGTGAGCATAAAAAACACAGGAAAACGCGAAGGTGCGGAAGTAGTGCAATTATATATCAGCGAAATGAAGCCGTCGGTTCCGCGTCCCGTTAAAGAACTGAAAGGTTTTGAAAAAATAACATTGAAACCGGGCGAAAAGAAAGATGTAACTTTTACTATCGACAAAACAGCGCTTAGCTTTTACGACGATAAAAAACAAGAATGGACAGCCAACTCGGGCGCGTTTGAAGCATTGGTTGGCGCTTCTTCTACAGATATAAAAGGGAAAGTAAAATTTACATTGAAATAAAAATGAATTGGCTCATCTTAATTATTGCCGGATTATTTGAAGTTGCATTTGCTTTTTGTTTGGGCAAAGCAAAAGAAACTGTAGGAAACGAAATGTATTTATGGTACGTCGGTTTTTTCGTAACTTTGTGTATCAGTATGATACTGTTGATTAAAGCAACGCAGACATTGCCCATCGGAACAGCATACGCCGTCTGGACAGGAATCGGAGCAATGGGAACGGTTTTGGTCGGGATTTTTGTATTTAAAGAACCGGCAACTTTTTTGCGGTTGTTTTTCTTAACAACTTTAATTGCTTCTATTATCGGATTAAAAACAGTCTCTTAGAACGCAAAAAGCGCAAAATTACGCAAAAACAGATAACAGAATCTTGCGTAAATTTGCGCTTTTTGCGTCATTTGCGTTCTGTTTTACACTTCTGTGCAGTTTTTACATATATCAATATGCTGCCTGTCGGTTAAAAGCGCTTTTCTGAATTTGTCCGCTTTTTTGCCGCGCCAAATTTCGTTGAACGTATGTTCGAATACATTTCCAAAAGAATATGTACCGTTTTTATCAAAGCAGCAAGGTAACACATCGCCCGAAGCGGTTATGACTGCACTACTCCACTGACGCCAACAGCAGTTTTTTAATTTCCCTTTGATGTGAAATTTGCCATCTTTACCTTTATAATAGCGATTATATTCTTCGTTTTGCGGCATTAGTTCGCTACCGTTTTCAAATTTGTATATTTGGGCAGATTTGAATGTTAATTCGTCAGCTTCCAGCGATCTAGCCAATGCTGTCATTTCAGACATCTGATGCTCATTGTGCGCCATTACTAAAAACTGAATTTCGATGTAAGGCGTTTTGGAACGAAGTTCTTTTTTTAACTCCACAAGCGTTTTTACGCCATCGATTACTTTTTGTAACTTTCCGTTTTTTCTATATTTTTCATAAATTTCTTGCGTAGTGCCGTCGATGGATACAATAATACGATCTAATCCCGACGAAATTATTTCTTTAGTTTTATCGCGGTCGGATAAAAAATGACCGTTGGTAGAAGTCGCGGTAAAAATATTCTTTTCACTGGCAATACGCACCAAATCGGCAAATTCGGGATGCAAAAATGGCTCGCCTTGAAAGTAAAACGTAATGTAAGAAACAGTCGATGGCAATTGGTTTATTACTTTTTGAAAACAATCTAACTCCAATAACTGTTTATCTCGCATAAGATTGCCATTACCGGCAAAACATTCGGGACAAGCAAGGTTGCAATAATTAAGTGGTTCTATCGAAACGGCAACAGGCTTGCCCCAAACGTGAGGTTTCTTTGTAAGGATAGAAAGCCAATAACTTAACTTGAGAACGATTAAGTTAACAATTTTCCGGAAATTTATTTTTTGATATAAGCCTTTCATTTTATTCTGCACTTTGGTCAATCAAAGGTAACCAAAGGCATCGGAAATTGCAAAATTCTTAACAAAGATTGCATTTGTGAAGCGAATATTCACAAAAAAGAACAAAAAATGCTCTTTTTTTTTATTTTTTAACACTTCGAGTAGGAAAAAATTAGAAAAGCTATTAACTTTGCCAAATTCTAAGTAATGTATTCAAAAACAATTTAATTAAACATAAAACCATTATGAAAAAAATCTGTTATTACTTGGCATTTTTATCTGTTGCTTTGTTTGCATCGTGTGGCGGCAAATTGAGCGAAGTGCCTGCTGATTATTTTAGTGTAGATCCACAAGTGTTGGAACTAAAAACAGGAAAAGTTGATGCTATTGTAACAACTAAATTTCCTCCTAAATTCTTTCCTAAAAAAGCAACGTTAACCATGACTCCTGTTTTGGTATCGGCTGACGGAAAAGAATTGGCAGGAACTCCGGTTACTTATCAAGGCGAAAACATTAGCGGCAATAATCAAATTATTTTATACAAAGAAGGAGCTGTTGCCACTCAACTCGCATCGTTCATTTACGAAGAAGGTTTTGAAAAAGCATCATTGTATATGACCTTTGCTGCAACAGTCGGAACAAAAGAAGTAACATTGCCACGTGTAAAAATTGCTGATGGAGTTATTATAACTTCGAATCTTGTTACAGGAAAAGATTTAGCGCCTTGGTTGGCTAACGACAGATTCCAAAAAACAGTTGAAGAAACAGTTGAAGCACAAATTTTATTCTTGATTGAACAATCTAATCTTCGCAGTTCAGAATTGAATTCAAAATCTGTTGTAGATTTGATAAGCAAATTAAAAGATACCGAAACAGGTAATATTAAAGGATTGAATGTTCAAGCATATGCTTCTCCCGATGGTCCTGAAGCTCTTAACTACAGATTAGCAGAGCAAAGACAAAAAGTAACAGTTGATTATTTGAAAAAACAAACGCCAATAAGCATTGGCGCAAAATTCACAGCTGAAGACTGGGATGGTTTCAAACAATTAGTAGAAGCTTCGGATATTCCTGAAAAAGGTCTTATCTTAAATATCTTAAGTACTTATTCTGATCCCGACCAACGTGAAGCAGAAATCAGAAAAATGTCGTCTGTATTCACTCGTCTTGCTGATGAAATCTTACCTCAACTTCGTCGCTCAAAAATCAATTTGACAATGGAAGTGCTTGGTAAATCAGACGAAGAAATTGTAACCCTTATTAAAACAGATGTAAACAGCTTAACTGCCGACGAAATTTTGTATGGTGCAAACACATTGATTTCATCAAAAAGTGAAAGAGCAGCTGCTTATCAAGCTGTTATCAATAATTTCCCACAAGATTGGAGAGGTCATAACAACTTGGGTTACATCAAATTCGAGGAAGGCGATTTCGATGCTGCCGGCACTTTGTTTGAAAAAGCATTGAGCATTGCGAGCAACGCTACAACTAACTACAATATGTGCTTGATTTCATTGGTGAAAGGCGATTTCGAAAAAGCAAGTTCTTACTTGTCGACTGCAAGAGCAAGAGGCGCTGTTGAAAGAGATTTGGCAGACGCTCGCGCGTTGATTCAAATTCACAACGGAGAATATGCTGCTGCGGTTACAACCGTAGAAGGTCGTTCGTCGAATGTTGCTGCATTAGCTCAAATTTTGAGAAGAGATTATAACAAAGCAACTGCTACGTTGGGCGAAATCCAAAATCCAACAGCTATCACTGATTACTTGAAAGCAATTGTTGGTGCACGCACAAACAATAAAAATGAAGTGATTACTAATCTAAGAGCTGCTATTGAAAAAGATGCTTCATTGGCAAACAGAGCCAAAAGAGATATAGAATTCGCTAAATTTTTTACAGACAGCGATTTCTTGAAAGCAATAGTGAAATAAAATAAACATAGACATAAAAGAAGGAGGATTTTTCAAAAAATCCTCCTTCTTTTTTTTTGTCTTGTCATTGCGGGCTTGATTCGCAATCTTATATTTTAGGAAATTCCGTATCAAACACGGAATGACAAACATTATGGAAATGAAAAGATAATATTACCTTCTTTTTCAAAAATAGTACTACCTTTCAGCTTGGTTAGCAGATATTGACCATTGGAATAATTGATTCCCGAAATATCTTGCACAAGCTTAACCGTGTCACCTTTGTACATCACTTTTACGGTTCCTTTTGTGTTATTGTATCGCCGAAACAATGTATCGCCAACATCGTTGATGGTCGTAATATTTAGATATTCATCGCCTTTGCCGTCGGTCAAATCAACATATTGTTTCTCGTAATCCGTTTTCTCCGGTTTGGCGCTGACTTGACAGGAAGAAAACACAACGATGCCCGACAGGAAGAATAAACCTATTGTTCTATAAATAATCCTCATTTTAATCTATATCCTTCTATCTTAAATCCTCTCAATAATTCATCTGCCTGCATGCGTTTTTTTCCTGCTAACTGCACGGAAATTAGTTTTAAGAATCCATCTTTTGTTGTTACGCTGATGTAATTCTTACCATCAGAAACAAGTTTTCCGACAGGTTCGTTATGAGATTTTATTTCTACTGCTGTTTCAAAAATTTTTAGTCCGACCATTTCATTTTCGGGCGATACCAATTCTGTCCAAGCAGCAGGGTACGGTGAAAGTCCGCGTACAAAATTATACAACTCTGCTGTCGGCTTATTCCAATCTATCCGACAGGTATCTTTAAAAATTTTGGGCGCTAACTTCAATTGTTCTATATGCGGTTGAGGAGTTCCTTCCGCTTTTCCTTCCAGTATCAATTCTACTGTTTTTTTCACTAATTGTCCACCAATTATCATTAATTTGTCGTGAATATCGCCTGCCGTATCTGTATTGGAAATAAAAGTTTTTTCTTGCAAAATAATATTTCCCGTATCAATTTCGTGGGTTAGGAAAAAAGTCGTAACACCCGTTTTGGTTTCTCCGTTTATAATCGCCCAATTAATCGGCGCGGCTCCGCGATACTGCGGCAATAGCGAACCATGCAGATTAAATGTTCCCAAGCGAGGCATATTCCAAACCACTTCGGGCAACATACGGAAGGCAACCACAATTTGCAGGTCGGCTTGCAACGCTCTTAATTCTGCTAAAAAAGATTCGCTTTTTAGCTTTTCGGGTTGCAATAATTTTAAATTATGTTCGAGTGCGTATTGCTTTACGGGCGAATACTGAATTTTATGCCCGCGACCGGCAGGTTTGTCGGGCATCGTAATAACGCCGACAATATTAAACCCGTTTTCGTGCAACACTCTGAGGCTTTCTACCGCGAAATCAGGCGTGCCCATATATACGATTCGTAAACCTTGTTTTGTCATTTTTTTCGATTTGGTTGTAAAAATACGAAATTACAACTACATTTTTGTAAAAAAGCAATATCTATCTGTTACCTTTTTCTATTTTCATTCGTCTTATGAATAGTTTGGCTTTTGCTTATTGTTTAACGAAAATGCCCGATTAACACATAATCGGGCATTTCTTTATTTTGATATACTTTTACAAACTATCGCCAAAATCTTGACGGAATTTCGTCATCAGTTTTTCCGGCCAATCGGAAATCGGCGCCAATTTACCCATAAAGAAACGAAGCACAGGCGGTTCGTAAACGAACTTCAAACCACCGATAAGTTCACGGTTGTCGTAGAGCCATTTCAAGCGGTCAACAACATACGTTACCTGCGAAAGCGTAAATACGCGGCGAGGAACAGCCAAACGCAAAAGCTCCATATCAGCATACGTTTCGTTGCCGTTTTCGTCGCGTTGATTAGAAACCGAACCACGCTCCATTCCGCGTACGCCTGAAATCAAGAAAAATGCCGCCGCCAATGCGCCTGCAGGATATTGTGTTTGCGGAATATGCGAGCAGAATTTCATCGCATCAACGTGCGCACCGAGAACTCCAGGAGGCGTAATCATCGGGATTCCCGACTCGGCAGCTTTATCAACAATGTATTTGATAAAAGCCGGACTTTGCGAAATAATAGTTTCGTCGAGCGTTTCGTACAAGCCAACTGCCATCGCTTCTATCTCGCGGGTAGAAATACCGCCGTAAGTCAAAAATCCTTCAAAAAGCGGAACAAGAACTTCAAGTTCTTTGTAAATCACTTCGCTGTTTGTGCAGATGCCGCCACCACGCGACGAGCTTAATTTGCGAGCCGAGAAATAAACCAAATCTGCCAAGCCGGTCATTTCTTTGATAATTTCGCCCATCGACGAGTTTTTAAATTCTTCTTCGCGTTGTTTTACCAAATAAGCGTTTTCGCCCAAAAGGCTCGCATCAAGCACCAAACGAATACCGTATTTGTCGGCAACAGTGCGCACATCGCGTAGGTTTTGTATCGAAAACGGCTGTCCGCCAATCAAATTCGTTGATGCTTCCATACGGATATATGGAATATTTTCTTTCCCTTTTTCTTGAATATAAGCATCAAGCACTTCGATGTTCATATTTCCTTTAAATGGGTGCGAAGAGCTAATCACATACGCTTCTGGATAAAGCAATTCGGCAATTTGTCCGCCGTATTCAGTAATGTGCGCCATCGCGGTTGTAAAATGGTAGTTCATCGGAATAAACGAACCTTTCTTTATATAGGCTTTACCCAAAATATTTTCAGCGGCGCGACCTTGATGCACCGGAAGATAATATTTTTTACCCAACACATCTTCAACCGCTTTTTGCAAACGGAAAAAACTTTGCGAACCTGCATAAGCATCATCTGCCTGCATCATAGAAGCCAATTGATTGTCGCTCATTGCGTTGGTTCCGCTGTCGGTAAGCATATCCAAAAACACGTCGTAGGTGTTTAGCTGAAAAGTATTGAACCCGCCTTCTTTGAGCGCCTCCAATCTGCGCTCAATAGGCACTAAATGCAGTTTTTGAACAATGCGGACTTTGTGTAATTCCAATGGAATATTTTCGCCGGAATAGAATTTTACTTGTGGATTTTGTGTTGCGATACTCATCGTAATATGTTGATATTAAAATTAAACTGGGTGCGAAGGTAATAATTTTTATTTGAAATTCAAGATTTAAAATTCAAAAATAAAGAAAATCCCTGCCAAAAAACTTGACAGGGATTAATCTTGTGTTTTCGGCTTTTATATTTTAAATCCAAAATTAAAACCAAAGGTAAATTGTACCGGCAGTAATGTAGAAACAGTCAAATATGGGTTATCTTTTGCCCTATCGTAATTGTCCATAAATTTACTCGAACGGAATGGCACAAACAATCCTGTACTTATTTTATTATTTTTTTTCCCAACTTTAATATCAAGATTTATACCTGCGGTTACACCGTATGAAGTCATTTCATATTGTTTGGCATAAGGATCGGCGCCAACAAAAACCGCATTATAGCCGTACATCAACATCAAATTTGGTGAAACTTTTTTGTGCGGTAAAATTTTGTACGTTCCGCCAACATTCCAACCTATCGACAGTAAATTGTAACCTGCACCTGCAAATATTCCAACACTCTCTATCGGTAAAATCTCTAATTTTGCACCAAACAATCCACCATAATCAAACCCAGCTCCTACTCCTAAATAATATTTCGAGTTTTCTTGAGCAAATGCCGAACTTCCGATTAGTCCAAAGAAGATTAAACACATTAAAAGTTTTTTCATTATGAAGTTAGTTTTACTTCTGCCTTTTTCAGAAGGTTTTTAATTTGTTTGTTACGATGCAAAAATATGATTATAATTGTAAATTTCAAATTCCGGTATTTTTTGTTCGATTTTCAAGTTAATATTATAACTTTACAGAAAACCTAGCCTCTTCAACATTCCGGCAATTTTCTTATCTTTTTGTTCTAACGAAATAGTATAAGAATCAAATTCTCTGCGCAATGAACAGTGATTTCTGAAAAACTCAAAATCTTGAATATTATTTTTCAAAGCAAGACTTTCTTTTTCAATTGGATATGTTTTGAGAACAGCCGAAGTGATAACATCTATAAAATTTGTTGATGTATTATCAAGCGTAATAATCGGTTGTGCAGGCGCAGGAATATCTTTGACCTGCCAATTATCCATTCCCAACTGAAAATGTTTACTAATGTATTGAACACAAGCGGTAGTGGCATTGGCTTTTCCGTCGGCAGAATAGCCGGCAATGTGCGGCGTAGCAATGTCGCACATCACTAATAATTCCGTATCAATATTCGGTTCTTTTTCCCAACAATCTAATACAATGCCCGAAATGAGTTGTTCTCTTTTCGCTTTTTTCAATGCTTCGGTATCGCAAATTTCGCCCCGCGCGGTATTGATAATAACAGGCTTTTTTTGCAATGAGTGGAAAAAATTATCATCAGCCAAATGAAATGTTTTGTCCACGCCTTCCATATTTAACGGCGTGTGAAAAGTTATAACATCGCATTTTTTCGCGATTTCTTCTAACGAAACAAACTCGCCTGTTTTTTCTACTCGCTCTCTCGGCGGGTCGCAAAGCAACATTCTTATGCCAATAGCTTCGCAAAATTCCGCAACCAATTTGCCAACGTGTCCTACTCCAACGATTCCTATGACAGCTGTGTTTAAATTTATTTTCGATTGTTGATGCAGCAAACTCAACGCAGCTGCTACATATTGTTGCACAGATTTTGCATTACAGCCCGGCGCGTTTGTCCAAGCAATGTTGTGTTGTCGACAATAATCGGTGTCGATATGGTCGAAACCAATCGTGGCGGTAGCAATATATTTGACAGACGAATCTTTCAATAATTTTTGATTGCAACGCGTTCTTGTTCTGATAATCAGCGCATCAGCATTGCAAGCGTCTTTGTTTTGTATCGCGCAACCATCTAAATAACGAACGTCTGCAACAGCATCGAAAACACCTTTTATAAAAGGAATATTGGAGTCAATTATTATATTCATCTTGAATATTTGTTGATTTTTGGGGTAAAGACGCGGCGCGGTGCGTCTTTACGATTTTCGATTCTACCGAACCAACCGAAAAATATGTTTTGATAATATCACCGCTTTTTAATTCGCGATTATCGGTAACCACCTTGCCGTTTTTAAGCGTAATGGAATAACCTTTTTGTAAAATATAATCGGGCGAAGTTAATACAATATTTTTTTCTAGGAGCAATAATGTTTGACGCTTTTTATTAATGTAATTATTTACTTGTTGGTCAATCATTGACGTTATTCTTTGCAGTTCGTTATATTGGTTCAAGATTGATTTTTGAAACGTATTGTTGAGTTGAATAGAAAGCAATTGCAATTTGCTTATTTCTTGCAACTTTATTGTTTTTTGCTGTTTGAATATTTCTTTTGTAGCTTCGCTCAAAAACAAATCAACTTCCGAAAGCGAATCTATCAGCATTTCAGCAACAGCTGTAGGCGTTTTCAAACTCATATTGGCAATCAAATCCAAAATGGTTTCATCGCGCTGATGACCGATCCCAACAACAATCGGCAACGGAAACTGCGTGCAGTAATACGCTAATCGATAACTGTCGAACGAAGTTAAATCTGCCGTAGCGCCGCCGCCACGAATAATTACCACAACATCAAAAAAATCAATATGTTGATATACATTGTCGAGCGCCGCAATAATGGATTCTTCCGTTTGGCTTCCTTGCATTACAGCAGGGAAAAGTTTGTGGTAAAAATGAAAGTTATTTTTGTTGTTGTTCAGCTGGTCAACAAAATCGCCGTAACCGGCGGCAGTGGGCGAAGAAATAATCGCAATGCGCTGTGGCACAAGCGGAATTGCCAATTCTTTGTTCATATCAAAAACACCATCGTCTTGCAAGCGTCTGATAATCTGCATACGCCTTGCGGCAATATCGCCAATCGTAAACGTTGGATCAATATCTTTGATAATCAAGCTGATGCCGTAAAGCTCGTGGTATTCAACATTGACAGAAATCAATATTTTCATTCCTGCCGATAGGCTTTGTCCCGTAGATTGCTCAAAATACGGCTTCAGCATTTTGTAAGTAAAAGACCAGATATTTGCTTTTACGCGAGCAATAATTCTGTCGTTCTCCGCTTCTTTTTCTACCAGTTCAAGATAACAATGTCCTGATGCGTTTTCACGGATTTCGCTAATCTCTGCACGTATCCAAACAGACGATGCAAAAGCATTTTTTATCGTTTGCTTGACCTGCTCGCTAAGTTCATATAAAGATAACGACTCCATTACTTGTAGATAAATTCTTCGGGGCGCGACATATAATTGGCAGGGTCGCGCATCGTGCCTGCCTTACGGTCGTTTACGTTAAGTTCCTGCTGTTGTTTCTTATCTAATTCTTCTTGGTTTACGGCTTCGCCGTTTTTGTATTCAATCTCGAAGTTGAGCGAACCATCAACGTTATTGAAAACCCAAACGCCTTCGCGTCTGTTGTTTACAAAAGAGCCTGTTGTTTCAATCTTGCCGTTATCAAAGAAAGATTGACTTAATCCGTCCCGCATTCCGTCTTTGTAATTAATCTCCGATTGCAACTTTCCATCGGGAAAAAACTGCTTGCGCGTGCCGTGCATTTTGTCGTTTTCCCATTCTATTGTTTCAAAGATTCTTCCTTTTTCATCATACAAAGTGGAAGTGCCATGACGCTTTCCGTTTTTGAAAAATTCTCTAAAAAATATTTCGCCTTTAGTCGAAAAATTAATCCATTCGCCTTCTTTTTGGGTGCCGACAAAAACGCCTTTTGCCAATAATTTTCCTTCGCGACGAAATAATTCCGTTTCAACGGTATTGTCGGCATTAAAAATCTGCCTTGAGCGCAATTTGCCGTTATCGAAAAAGCGCAAAAATTCGCCTACCGGTTTGTCGTTTTTAAACGTTCCTTCATACACTTTATTTCCGTTATCGTCGAGTTTTACCCATCTGCCTTGTTTCATATTGTTTTTATCAACCATATTTTGCGCACTAACAGCAAAACAAAACATTGATAACAAAACGATTACGATATATTTTTTCATAATTTTTATGATTAAATTTTTTCTTTTTCAAAAATACAACATTATATGAATAACGCAAAATAATTTCTCAAAGTATGCAAATTTTGAGAGTTTTGATAATTCATTGTATCTTTGTCAAGAATACGGATTTGTACAAAAAACTAAATTGATGATAGTCTAACTTAAAAACATAATGATATGAAAATAATTTTATTTTTATTAAGTGCAATAGTTACAATGTACATACTTTTTGTTTCTATGCACGGAAAGGACACAAGATACAAGATTAAATTTTTCTTGGCGTTTTTTGCTATTATAATTATTGTTCAAATATTATTTTTTGCATTCGGAATATTGGGTAGTTGGTGGAGTAGTGTTATAGGAATTCCAATTTCTGCTTTGTTGGCGTTTTATGTTTTACATTTCACAATGGGCGTGCAAACAAAATTTTTGCGAAAAGTGCACAATAATCTACAAGATACATTGGATTTTTTTGAAAGACAAAATCTTATCTGTAAAGAAAAAATGGGTATTTGCGTTTGAAAGAAAAGATTTGACAGATATTTTTGGAAACGAATACCCAATTTTCAAAATTTATTCAAATCCGCCTTTTTATTTCATTTTTCAAGGAACTCTTAAAGAGCGAGAGGAAAGTATGAAGTTGTTTTTGAAAGAAGATAAAAATCATTAAATTAAAATATCTATGAACAAAAGAGCGTCGCATAACTAGTGGTTTTGCATTAGCAATAATTGAATAACAAAAACATACTATGAACATCAAATGGAAAAATGACAATATCAGGTTTGTATCTTTTTTAGATATAATGGGATTTAGAAATATGGTAAATATTAACACCCACGATTATGTCAAAAATAAAATGCAAATTATTTCAGATGTAACCAAGCATATTACTGATATTGTCGAAAAAATAAAAAACGAAGAACTCAATTTTGAAAAATATAAAAATTGTGATTTGAAAGTTATTCAGTTTTCAGATTCAATCGTTTTGTTTACAAATGAAGATACACCCAATGATTTTGAATTCATTACTTTTGCTGTGAAACAGATTCTTGTATCCGCATTCAAAAATTCCATTCCCATAAAAGGAGCTATGTCGCACGGTCTTATGACAGCAGATTTTGATAATTCTATCTTTTTTGGAAAGCCGTTAATTGACGCATTTTTATTACAAGAAGAAATTAATTACTACGGATTTATTTTGGATAATAATGCCGAAAAATACTGGAAAAATAATTTTCCTTCCGACAAAAATTTTTATAAACTTGCAAAAACACCTTTAAAAAAGGGAAATGTTAATCACTTGAATTTAAAACTTAACAAAGAAGTCAAAATTCCCGAATTTGAAAGTTTATACGAATCCGTTAGCGGAGCCGTTAGAATATATGTCGATAATACAATTGATATGTATAAAAAAATAGATAAATAACTTATGAACACATATAAAATTGGAATTGATGTAGGCTCTACGACGCTAAAAGTCGTAGTCTTAGACCAAAACAATGACCTTGTACACAAAGCATACAAACGCCATAAGGCAGATATAAATACCATTTTTACCGAAGAACTGAACAACGTTATTGAGCGTTTTCCCGAAAGCCTTTTCAACATCAGCATTACCGGTTCAGCAGGAATGGGCATTTCAGAGCGCACCGGAATTCCGTTTGTGCAAGAAGTTGTGGCGTCTATCGAAGTCGTAAAAAACAAATTTTCGGACACTTACACGCTCATTGATTTAGGTGGCGAAGATGCCAAAATGGTTTTTTTCGAGAAAGACAAACAGCCCGATATTCGCATGAACGGAAGTTGTGCAGGCGGAACGGGCGCGTTTATCGACCAAATGGCAGATTTAATGAATATTTCTGTCGAAGAATTGGGCAAGCAGGCGCAGAAACATAAAAAACTTTATCCCATTGCGTCTCGTTGCGGTGTGTTTGCCAAAACCGATGTGCAAAATCTTATTGCGCGAAACGTATCTACGCCCGATATTGCGATGTCAATTTTGCAAACCGTTGCGTTGCAGAGTATTACGAGCTTGGCGCGCGGTTACGACATTAAGCCGAAAGTATTGTGCATCGGCGGTCCGTTAACTTTTATTCCTGCGTTGCGCGATAGTTTTCGAAAGTTGCTGAAAATGAATGACGACGAATTAATTCAACCCGAAAACAGCGAATATTTTCCGGCGTGGGGAACAGCTTTGTCGGCTCCTGAAAACGAGATTTGCCTGCACGAAATTATCGAAAAACTAAACAACGCCAACACCACCGAACGCAAAGATATTTTACCGCCATTATTTAATAATGAAACGGAATATTTGGATTGGAAAAACAACCGCCGCATTAAACCGTTGCGTTTTGCTCCCCTCTCTTGTGGAGAGGGGCAAAGGGAGAAGTCTTTATTTTTAGGCATTGATTCCGGTTCCACAACAACCAAAATCTTGATAATGGACACCGAAGGAAATGTCGTGTACGCTTTTTACGGTGCAAACGAAGGCAATCCGCTGAAAAAAGTAATCGAAGGACTGCAAAAATTCTACGACGAGGCAAACTCAACAGGCGTTTCATTCAAATTTCTTTCTTCCTGCGCAACAGGCTACGGCGAAGAATTGATTAAATCGGCATTGGGATTGGATTACGGAATTGTGGAAACAATGGCGCATCTTTCAGGCGCGCAGTATGTCGACCCCGAAGTTTCGTTCGTGCTCGATATTGGCGGTCAAGACATTAAGTCCATTTTCACAAGCGAAGGCGTTATCTCGAACATCGAACTCAACGAGGCGTGTTCTTCCGGTTGCGGTTCGTTTTTGCAAAATTTTGCCTCGACGATGAACATATCGCTTCCCGAATTCGCCGAATCGGCTTGTTTGGCAAAATTTCCTTGCGATTTAGGTTCACGTTGTACCGTTTTTATGAATTCAAAAGTAAAACAATCATTGCGCGAAGGAGCAAGTTTGGGCGATATTTCGGCAGGATTGGCTTATTCGGTGGTAAAAAACTGCCTGTTCAAAGTCCTAAAAATATCGAATCTCAACCAATTAGGAAATCACATTGTCGTTCAAGGCGGAACTTTCCGAAACGATTCCGTGTATCGAGCCTTGGAATTGCTTTCCGAAAAATCGGTCAGTTCCACCGACCATCCCGAATTGATGGGCGCACTTGGCGCAGCACTTTATGCGCAGAAAATGTTTAACCCCCTAAATCCCCCTCAAGGGAGACTTACAAAGACAATGCAAAAAGTCCTCCTCAAGGGGGATTTAGGGGGCTTTTCTTTTCAAACCAAAGAATTACATTGCAAAGGTTGCTCAAATAATTGCTCCATTATTCGTTTTGATTTTGAAAACGGAAATACAAGTTATGCCGGAAATAAATGCGAAAAAATATTTTTTAGTAAAAATTTAGGAAAAGAAAAAGGTCTTAATTTTTTTGACACAAAAAATAAATTGTTATTTGAGAGAACAGTTCCCCTCTCCTCGGGAGAGGAGTTAAGGGAGAGGTCAAAAATCGGCATTCCTCGCGTTCTAAATATCTTTGAAAATTATCCATTTTGGCACACATTGTTAGCCGAATGCGGTTTCGATGTGATTATTTCGCCCGAATCCACTTTTCCGCTTTATCAAAAAGGCGTTGGAAGTGTGATGTCCGAAAATATTTGTTTTCCGGCAAAATTGGTACACGGACACATTCAATCGCTTGTAGAAATCGGTGTTGACCGTATTTTTTACCCGATTGTGCCAAAAGACGAAAAAGAATTTACTCGTTCGACCAATTCGTTTAATTGTCCGGTTGTGAGCGGTTATCCCGACGTAATAAAAAGTTCAATGGATCCGGAAGAACGTTTTGGCATTCCGTTCGACAAACCTGTGATTACTTTTTCGAACGATAAAGCACTAAAAAAAGCGTGTTTGAAATATGTTTCTTCGCTTGGCGTTTCAAAAAAAACGTTCAATCTTGCTTTTGAAAAAGCATTGGCAGAACGCCAAGCAATAAAAGCCAAATTAAAAGACAAGCAAAAAGCATTGCTCGACAAAGTTGTTGCCGAAGGAAAACCGGCATTCATCGTTGCAGGTCGTCCGTATCACGCCGACCCATTAATTCATCAAAAAGTCGGGCAGATTCTTTCCGATTTGGGCGTAAATGTTTTTACCGACGATGTTTTCCGCAAAGCAGAAAGCGAAGGTTTCTCGAATTTAAATCTCGTTTCACAATGGGCATATCCAAACCGCGTGGTGCAGGCGGCAATGGAAGTTGCCAAGTTACCGCAAAATGTGCAACTTATTCAACTGAACTCTTTTGGGTGCGGTCCCGATTCATTTTTTATGGACGAAATAGGCGATGTGCTCCGCAAAGCAGGCAAAAATCACACCATTTTGAGAATTGACGAAATTGCAAGTCCAGGCTCAATCCGCCTGCGTTGTCGTTCGCTTGTGGAATCGTTGCGCACTTGTAGAGACGCGGCGCGCCATGTCTCTACAACAGAAAAATACGTAGGTTACAACATTCCTTACACCACTGAGGATAAGAAAAAAACGATTCTCATTCCTTGGTTTGCCGATTTCCTCTCGCCGTTTATTCCTATAATTGGCGAATTGGGCGGATACAATGTTGTGAATCTGCCCAAAACTTCGAAAGAAGCGGCAGAAATCGGCTTGAAATACGGACACAACGAAGTGTGTTATCCTTCCACGCTTGTGCTCGGCGACATTATCAAAGCGTTGCAATCGGGCGAATACGATGTAAATAATGTGGTTATCGCCATCACGCAGACAGGCGGTCAATGTCGCGCCACGAACTATTTGGCACAACTAAAATCGGGACTCACACACGCCGGATTCGGACATATTCCGGTTGTGGCTGTCGGTGGCGAAGCGTATCAAAATGAGCAAGACGATTTTAAACTGCCTGTTTTTAAACTAACCGGAATTGCCATTTCGACATTGTTGTTTGCCGATGCGCTTCAACAAATGTATAATTCCACCATTATCCGCGAAAAAAACAAAGGCGAAACACAAAAATTATTTGATTTTTATATCGAAAAAGCCATTGAAATTATCCGAAAAAAAGAGAAAAAAGGATTGCATCGACTGCTCGAACAAGCCGTTGTCGATTTCAACAAAATACCGATTTACAAACGCAATTTCACGAAAATCGGATTAATCGGCGAAATTTATATCAAGTATAATAATTATGGGCAAGCGCATATTACCAAATGGCTGCAATCACAACAAATGGAAGTGGTAACGCCACCGATTCTCGATTTTTTTATGCAGTATTTTGTGAATTCAAAAGTGGATATACAAAACGGATTGAAAAAAGCAAGCCGTCTCGAAAAATTCGTCAGTCCGCTGCTGTGGAATTATGTGAATCGTAAAATCAAAAAAATAGAAAATATTATTCAACATTACCGATTCCATTATCCAACAGAATCGGTATATGAAAAGGCAGAATATGCGGCTGAAATTTTAGATTTATCAAACCAGTTTGGCGAAGGTTGGCTTGTGGCTGCCGAGGTTGCCTGTTATGCACACGCAGGAATCAATAAAGTCGTTTGTATTCAGCCATTTGGATGCATTGCCAACCACGTTGTGGCGAAAGGCATTGAAAAACGATTGCGCAAGTTTTATCCGAATGTAAATTTACTCTACTTGGATATTGATGGCGGCGTTGCCGAAGTGAATCTGCAAAACAGATTGCATTTTATGATAAATGAGTAAGAAGCTGTTTAAATTATGCTAAAAAGAGCCAAAATGGATACGAAAAATAAAGAATAATAATTTTCTTTGGAAAATTTAAACAGCTTCTAAGCTTTAAAATATTTTTTGTATATTTGTAATATGAAATTTTATAAAAAATGAAACGAGCATTTACATTAGTATAAATATAGATATTGAAAATGCGAGTTCCATACAACCTTAATGTAAAAAATAAAACATTTTCGTATGAAAATTCTAAAATTATTTATACTTATGACCTTAATGACTGCTTCGGCTGTTGCCGAAAACCCATTTTTATTGCCGTTTAATACGCCGCATCAAACCGTTCCATTCGACAAGATAAAAACAGAACATTACAAGCCTGCTTTTCTCGAAGGAATGAAACAGCAAAACGCTGAAATTGACGCCATTATAAACAATACGCAAACTCCCGATTTTGAAAATACAATTGTCGCATTAGAGCGTACAGGAGAATTATTGAGCACGGTTAGCGCAGTATTTTTCAATCTGTTGAGTGCCGAAACGAATGACGAACTCGAAGCATTGTCACTCGAAATGTCGCCAATCTTAACAGAGCATTCCAATAATATTTCGTTAAATGAAAAATTATTTGAGAAAGTAAAGGCGGTCCATGATAAAAAAGACGAATTAAAGTTGACGCCCGAACAGCAAATGCTGTTGAAAAAAACATACAACGGATTTGTCCGCAGTGGCGCTAATCTGAATGAAACAGACAAAAAAACATATCGCCAACTTTCAACCGAATTAAGTGCGTTGACATTGCAATTCGGACAAAATGTGCTGAAAGAAACCAATCAATTTCAGCTGAACATTACCGATAAAAATCAACTGAAAGGCTTGCCCGAAGGCGTTTTGGAAGCGTCTGCTTTGTTGGCAAAAGAAAAAGGAAAAGACGGTTGGTTGTTTAATCTTACCGCGCCGAGCTACGTTCCGTTTATGAAATATGCCGAAAACCGCGATTTGCGAAAAGAACTTTATATGGCTTACAACACGCGCGCGATGAACGGCAACGAATTCGACAACCGCGAAAATGTGAAAAGAATTACAGCACTGCGATTGCAGATTGCAAACTTGCTTGGGTACGAAAATTTTGCAGAATATGTGCTCGAAAACCGTATGGCAAAAAACGAACAAAATGTTTACAATTTGTTAGACGATTTACTAAAAGCATACAAACCAACTGCCTTGCAAGAGTATCAAGACGTACAAAATTTTGCAAATGCAAACGGCGCTGATTTTAAAGTTATGCCGTGGGATTGGGCATTTTATTCCGAAAAATTGAAAGACGATAAATTCAGTATCAACGACGAATTATTAAAACCTTATTTTGAATTAGAAAAAGTAAAAGCGGGCGTATTTGGCTTGGCAACACAATTATTCGGCTTGCAATTCAAGAAAAACGCTAACATTCCCGTTTACAACGAAGAAGCCGAAGCGTTTGAAGTGTTCGACGAAAACGGGAAATTTCTCGCGGTGTTATACACCGATTTTCATTCGCGCGAAAGCAAGCGTGGTGGTGCGTGGATGACTGAATTTCGCGGACAGAAAAAAGAAAATGGCGTAGATTATCGCCCGCACGTTTCCATCGTGATGAACTTTACACGTCCAACCGAAACAAAACCCGCGCTGTTGATTTTTGACGAGGTAAATACTTTCTTACATGAGTTCGGTCACGCCTTACACGGAATACTTTCCGACGTAACCTACGAAAGCCTTTCGGGAACTAGTGTTTATCGTGATTTTGTGGAACTTCCATCGCAAATTTTGGAAAATTGGACAAGCGAAAAAGAGTTTTTAGACGGTTTTGCCGCCCATTACGAAACAGGCGAAAAACTGCCAATTGAATATATTAATAAAATAAAAGCAGCTGAAAATTTCAATGTCGCTTACGCTTGCCTGCGTCAGTTGAGCTTTGGATATTTAGATATGGCTTGGCACACGTTGAAAGAACCATTCGCAGGCGATGTGCTTGCATTTGAAACAAATGCTTGGGCACAAACACAGATTTTGCCCAAAGTAGAAAATGTGTCGATGAGCGTTTCGTTCAATCATATTTTTTCAGGCGGATACGCCGCCGGATATTACAGCTACAAATGGGCGGAAGTACTTGATGCCGACGCTTTTTCCGTTTTCAAAAAAAATGGTATTTTTGATAAAAAAACAGCCGCTTCTTTCCGCGATAATATTTTAAGCAAAGGCGGAACCGAACCACCAATGACATTATACATTCGCTTCCGCGGACAAGAACCAACCATTGACGGATTATTGGAAAGAACAGGCATTAAATAAATTTACGATGTTGGATTTACGATTTTAGATTGGCTAACGCAACAAATCGTAAATCTAAAATTGTCAATCTAAAATTATAATTATGGTAGAACAAGATTTAATTGTAGGCTCACGCGTTCAGCACGACAGATACGGCATTGGTTATATCTGTTCCGTTTCGCTCGTAAACTGCGAAATTATTTTCGAAAGAGGCGGTAAAATGAATTTCTCCAAACGAAGCGTTATCGATGATTTGGAAATAATGGACAAAGCTGAATCGACTGACAATACGCCAAAAATCACGTTGGAAGAAGTAGAAGATGTCCTCACTTCAATTCTGAATCGTTACGACGGAATCAATTATACCATCGAAATGGGTGACCGCTGGAACGACGGAACATTAATAATGAAACCTGGTAATGATTCGCAAGCAAAAGAAATGCCGTTGGAAACATTTTTCCACAAAATAGTAATGGTTCGCGACCGCCTGCGCGTGTTGGAGCAAAACATCAATAGCCACAAAAAACTAACAGACGAAGAAAAATTCGACCTACAACAATACATTACCAGAATTTACGGCAGCTTGACCTCTTTTAATTTACTGTTTAAAGACAAAGAAGATTATTTTGTCGGCACAAGTGGTAAAGAATAATGTTGTATGAAAAAGATTTTGCCCATATTGTTATTTTTTCTTTTCACAATTACAGCATTAGCGAAAAATAATACTGTTGAAGGAAGAATTCTGAAAGAAGGAAAAGCTCTTTCGGGCGTTTCTGTTTGGACAGTAGGAACAGAAGGCAAACCGGTAAAAACAAATAAAAGAGGGAATTTTCGAATTGCTCAAACAATGCCGGAAGATAGTCTTTTTGTTTATGTAATGAAACTACCCACAGACCATACAGGATGGGTATCAAAGTTATTTACAATACCGTTGCCGTTTAGCGACAAAAATATTGTCAATATTCAACTGACAAATGAATATGAATTATCCGACATATCCATTGAACGAGCTAAAAACGAAAATCAATCAATGTATGGCGGAACCATTGTTACACGCGAATCGCTCGAACAAACAGGTGAAAAAAACTTGTTACGCGCCATTGCTATGAAAGTAGCAGGCGTAGAATATCGAAACGGAAATCTTATTATCAGAGGCGTCGGAACAATAAAACTTAGTTCCTACCCGCTTTACGTAATTAATGGCGTACAAACTTACGATGCCTCTTATCTCACAGTTTTGGAAGTCGAATCAATAGAAGTAATCAAAGACACAAACACTTCGATGTTTGGCGTGAAAGGCGCTAATGGTGTTGTCATTATTAATTTAAGGTAAAAAATTTCATTATTTTCATTACAGATTAAAAAAAAATCATTACTTTTGTATTATATTAAAGTGGATAGATTTGGCTTGCTTGCAACCACTGAAAAAAATGCTAAAACACATTTCTTCTCGTCATTGCGCATAGCCAAACAACTTCTCTCTATTAATTTTGTTTAACTCAGATTTTGGAATCGTAAATCCAATATCTAAAATCGTAAATTAAAATTATGGCTTATTTATTTACTTCCGAATCCGTTTCGGAAGGACACCCCGACAAAGTTGCCGACCAAATTTCGGACGCAATTTTAGATGAATTTTTGGCTTTCGACCCGCAATCAAAAGTAGCTTGCGAAACACTTGTAACCACCGGACAAGTAGTGTTGGCAGGCGAAGTAAAATCAAGCGCATACGTTGATGTGCAAGAAGTTTCGCGTCGCGTGATTAACAAAATCGGTTATACCAAAAGCGAATACAAATTCGACGGCGATTCTTGCGGTGTTTTTTCTGCCATACACGAGCAGTCGGCAGACATCAACCGCGGCGTGGAACGCAAAGATCCGATGGATCAAGGCGCCGGCGACCAAGGTATGATGTTTGGTTATGCCACCAACGAAACAGACAATTATATGCCACTTTCGTTGGATTTATCGCACCGGTTGTTAATCGAACTCGCCGCCATTCGCCGCGAAGGAGAACAAATGACTTACCTGCGCCCCGATTCAAAATCGCAAGTAACCATCGAATATAACGATTTTGGTGAACCAAAAAGAATCCATACTATTGTAGTTTCTACACAGCACGATGAATTTGTGTTGCCCGAACCTCACAAAACGCAAGAGCAAGCCGATGCCGAAATGTTGGAAAACATTAAGGAAGATATAAAAAGCTATCTCATTCCACGTGTAAAGGCTAAATTGCCCAAAAGAGTTGCCGATATGTTCGACGATTATTTGATTCTTCACGTTAATCCGACAGGCAAATTTGTAATTGGTGGACCGCATGGCGACACTGGATTGACAGGACGGAAAATTATTGTGGATACTTACGGCGGAAAAGGCGCGCACGGCGGCGGCGCATTTTCGGGAAAAGACCCATCGAAAGTTGACCGCTCGGCTGCTTATGCTGCGCGTCATATTGCTAAAAATCTTGTTGCCGCAGGCATTTCCGACGAAGTATTGGTGCAAGTATCTTACGCTATCGGCGTAGCCAAACCGATGAACGTGTATGTAAACACATATAACCGCTCCAAAGTTACTGCCACTGACGGCGAAATAGCCGGCATCGTAGAAAGCCTGTTTGATCTTCGTCCCAAAGCTATCGAAGAAAGGTTGAAACTTCGCAATCCGATTTACGCCGAAACAGCTGCATACGGACACATGGGGCACGAACCGCAAAAAGTAAAAAAAATATTCGTTTCCAAATACGAAAAAACAGTAGAAAAAGAAGTAGAGTTATTTACGTGGGAAAAACTCGATTATGTTGAAAAAATTCAAAAAGCATTCGCTTGCAAATTTTCGGAAGATGCATAAAGTATGTTGTAAAACATATTTTGTTTCATCATATTTTATACGTTTAACTGTTTTTAATAAAAACGTTAAACGTATTTTTTATTGGTAGACTACCTTGAAACCGCCGATATAAGGTCATTAGGCACTAAAAAGAAAAACGCATTCAATGCAACAAAAATACATTTTTTTAGAAATATATTGTTTTTTCTTGGTTTTGCTTTATATTTGTATCTTCGATAAATACCCTTAAATCTAATCTTTTTTTTTATGAAAAATAAAATATTACTTCAATTAGTAAAAGCTACTTTTTGTCTTGCGTTTCTTTTTGGAATTTCTTGGCAAGCCTATGCTCAAATAAATTGCCCAACAGGTTGGAAAAGCACTCGCGTGGGATATACCACTTTTGCAAGTGAATCGGGTGTAACAGGAAGCACGCCTTATTGTGTCAACGATATTTTGTTTGAAGGTATCGCGGAAGAAAGTTTTAGAATAGTAAGCCCAAGTGTTCATTGCCAAAATGCAAATTTAAACCAAGGCTTGGGAAATGGCAACTACACGATTGTAGGAGATGTAAGCTCTGCAGTTCTTGTAAACAATAATGGCGAATGGCCCCTTGCAAGCACAGAAACCGATGGTACATTTATTATCAATCCTACCAATAATGATAGATTTGCTACTTATGATATAGGTGGATTGAATGTCGGACAAACATATCGGTTGAGAGTTCAAGTACGAATTCCAAATGCTTTATGGACAGACTATAACTGTGGTAATCAAGGAACACGTCCAAGAATTACAATATCCAGACGAAACGGGGATTCCGGTGGCGGCGGCGGTATTACCAATGCCACGGTTAGAACTACCGTTGCCGGCTCTTGTACTCAAAATCAGCCAAATGGAAGCTGGGATGCCAACAACGGAGGACACTTTGATATGCACCCCGGCAGGGTTGTGGTTTTTGAAGCAGATTATACCGTTGGAGGTAATGGCGGTACACAATGGACAGGCGATGACGGCTTTCAAGTACATTTTGCTTTTCAAAGTTTTCCTAATGGAGCAACTCAACTTACCACACTTGCTATTGACTACATTGAAGTAATTGGCTGTGTAAGACAAGAAATTACTTCTTCGCAAGGATTAGATCCTTGCGAGGGAATGCCTACCATTTTAACAGCAACCGGTTTGGGAGCTACAAATGATGTGTACGAGTGGAGAGAAAACGGTGTACTTATGCCTCAAACAGGATTCAGACTACGAGTACTTCCAACTGTCGGAACAACTACTACTTATACGGCAAGAAATGTTTCAGATCCATCTTGGAATCCAACGGCAGGTTTTATTTCGGTCAATATAATGCCTGTAAGCTGTTGCGGTGCAGGCGCTTCGAGATTTACCATTCCAAAAATATGTATGCCGGTAAACATAGACGGATTAGATACAGATGATGCGTGGAATATGGCACCTTGGCAAACTGTTAACCAACTAAATCATACCGAACCTGGCGGAAGTGGTGTTGGTGTCAGACCTGCCGGACGATTCCGTATGTTATATGATGACGAATATATTTATCTTTATGCTCAAGTTTATGATGATCGGCAGCCATATAACTCTTTTTGGACAGGCAATATTAATGTTAATGAAGGCAATGGTTATATGGGCGATGCCCTTGAAATTTATCTTGATGCGGGAACCGTAATTTGTGGAGGAAATCCTTTGCAAGTTGGACTTACATATCCGACAAATGCCATAGCCGGGCAATGGATACCGGGTAGATATAGAAATCAAGCTTGTAATGTTACTTTCACAGGTCTTGAAGCATTAGTTGACCCTTGGGTTGGAGGTCGCACAAATGAGTTGGGACAACAATTTTGGGGATTAGAAGTAAGATTTCCTGCCAATGCAAACGGTGTAGATTTAACCGGCGATTTTATCAGAATGGAAATAGGTATTGCTCAATCGAATACTACTACAGGCACATCAGTCAGAGGTGCTTTATTTCACACGTGGCCCGCATCAACAGGCGATTTATTTCAGCGTTTAGACCGTTTGCACGAAGTATTACTTAGCGACTGTGCCTCTGCTGTAGCCACTCCAGAGTCTGTTTGCGACGGAGGCTCTACTGTGTTAAGTACCCAAATGAAATCAGCAACTCTCGGACTTCCATATATTTGGCAACAAGCACCAACTCGAACAGGACCTTGGTCTCCGGCAGTCATAACTGCTTCCGGAGATGCAGAAAACAATTTTGTAACCGTAACGCCTGCTACTACTACTTGGTACCGTGCCTTGTACGACGTTGTTGAAACCTGTCCGGTAGAAGTGGTTGTCGCTTTTACAACTGCAGGAACAACGACTTCTTCTCCTCAAAATCTTTGTGTCGGCTCTACGCTGACATTGATTGGTACTGCTTCCGGCACAAGCGCCGAAGCGGAATGGGGTTGGAAAAGAGGCGGCAATACCGAATTTACCGGAACTTGGGTTACCGGTCCGAGCAACAATATAGCAGATAGAACATTTTCCAAAACAGTAGCGGTAACCGATGCTGGCGACTATTATTTTGTGATTTTAGATGCTTGTGAGGCGGCATCGTCTGTGGTAACGGTATCTATAATTACCGCCAACACTATTGATGTCGACACTAACGGCAAAAACCGTAGTATATGTATTAATACAGCGATAAGTCCCAATATAATCTATACGACCACCGGTGCCACCGGCGCTACCTTCAGCGGTCTACCCGCAGGCGTATCAGGAACATGGCGCAACGACTCCATCATCATCAGCGGCACCCCGACAACAGCCGTCGGCAGTCCGTTTAACCATACCATAACACTGACAGGAGGCTGCGGGGGAGGAACAGAAACAGGTACCGTTACCGTCAATGCCAAACCAACCGTTACCATCGGCAGCAACACTCCCGTTTGCGAAGGAGCTACCCTAAACCTGAACAGCACAGGAAGTACAGGAGCAGGAACATATGCTTGGAGCGGACCAAACAGTTTCACTGCTACCACCGCCGCACCAAGCATCAATAACGTAACCACCGCTGCAAGCGGAACATATAAACTCGTTATCACTTCTGCTGCAGGATGTAAAGATTCCACCACAACAACCGTTACCGTCAATGCCAAACCAACAGTAACTGTTGGCAGCAACAGTCCCGTTTGCGAAGGCGAAACCCTAAACCTAAACAGCACAGGAAGTACAGGAGCAGGAACATATACTTGGAGCGGACCAAACAGTTTTACCAATACCACTGCCGCACCAAGCATCAATAACGTAACCACCGCTGCAAGCGGAACATATAAGCTCGTTATCACTTCAGCAGCAGGATGTAAAGATTCCACCACCACAACCGTTACCGTCAATGCCAAACCAACCGTTACTATCGACAGCAACACCCCCGTTTGCGAAGGCGAAACCCTAAACCTAAACAGCACAGGAAGTACAGGCGCAGGAACATACAGTTGGAGCGGACCAAACAGTTTTACCAATACCACTGCCGCACCGAGCATCAATAACGTAACCACTGCCGCAAGCGGCACCTATAAGCTCGTTATTACTTCAGCAGCAGGATGTAAAGATTCCATCACAACAACCGTTACCGTCAATGCCAAACCAACCGTTACTATCGACAGCAACAGTCCCGTTTGCGAAGGCGAAACTCTAAACCTGAACAGCACAGGAAGTACAGGAGCAGGCACCTACAATTGGAGCGGACCAAACAGCTTTACCAATACCACTGCCGCACCAAGCATCAATAACGTAACCACTGCCGCAAGCGGAACCTATAAGCTCGTTATTACTTCAGCAGCAGGATGTAAAGATTCCACCACAACAAGCATAACCATTAATCCCAAACCCGATATAACCATTGCCCCGGGCAGTACAGGCACCGTGAATATCGGCGGCACCACACAGCTCCAAGCGGGTGGACTGACAGGCACCTGGACAAGCGGAAACGCATCCATTGCTACCGTTGATGCTTCGGGTGAAGTAACAGGCGTCGGCTCAGGAACAGTGGAAATTTATTTTGAAACCACTCCCGAAGGTTGTAGAGATACCATCGAAATAACCGTTTCCAGCATAGGACCCATCAAACCCGGTTACACCCAATATTTCTGTCCGGGTGATACACCGACACTCATCGGCGGCGGACAAAACATCGACAAATGGCAATGGTGCATAAAAGGCGACCCGCTTTCTTGTTTGGGCGTCAGCACCAATTTGGCCGATACATTGTTGACACTACCCGCGTTAACAGCAGCCGATGACGGTACCATCTGGGTTTTCTATGCCTATGATACTGCCCAAACCGATACGTTACAACAAGAAATAACACTGACCAAGCGTCCCGATTTTGCTTTCGACCTAACAAATCCTACACCTGTTTGTAAAGATGCAAATGAAATCATCACCGCGACAACAACCATCGCTCCTATTCCCGCCAATATCCAATACGCATGGGGAAGCGGCGGTTTTGCAGGCAGTAATACCACTACCCTTCCGACAAGCACCGTCGGTTTAGGACAAAAACTCTTTGTCAGAGGAAAAGCCGACAACTATTGCGAAAAACTCGACAGCATTACGTACGACGTAGTCTTTTTATCCGTTACTCGTAAAGGCACTTGGGCAAGCACCGTTTACGACAGCGAATCGGTAACGCTTCGCTTAGATACTGCGGGTACCGTATTACCGACAGGCGGAAAAATAGAATATGTGTGGGAAATCTCTTCCAATCCCGCAAGCACATGGAGTCCGTTGACCACCACACTTGTCGACAGCATCATAAATATTCCGCCGTCGGGCGGCGCGTGCTACCGTGTAACAGCTACCATGTATGATGCGTTAAACACACCTGTATGCTTGCCATATCAGACGCAACATTGTGTCGGCGTTACAACATTGGTAATCGGGCGCGACACCACTTATTATTATTGTCCTGATACAAGTACATTAAATACACTGGCTTTAACCGGTACTGCCAAAAATATCGATGCTTATGCTTGGTATCAAGAAGGCGATTCCGAACCCGTGATGACTAATCCGACCGACCCGAGAATCATCTATCTTTCTCCCGCACCGGGTGATGTAACGGATACAAAGACGTTGATCGGCGCCGATGTAACGGCAAGCATTTGGTACTTTAAAGTTTTCAGCGGAGCAAACGATGCGAAACAAACCTTTACCATTATCAAACATGATGATTACAGCTTTGACGTAGCATCGAACTTGGTTGATTTCCCCAATCCTGTTTTTGCCTGCGTAGGCAATAATGTAACACTGACGGCAACAGCCACAAGCGGTATGCCTGCCGCAAACAGAAATTACAGTTGGAATGGCGGTGCAGCAAGCAGTTCTGCTGTTTATCCGTTGCCGACAAGCACTACTACACCGATAGCAAGACCTGATACTGTTTCCGTAACGGGAGAAATCAGACCTGCGGTATTAAGCCCGGGCGACAGGACAAGCCGCTATTGTCCCACTACAGCCAAAATACCTTATACCATCGGTAACTTGAATGTGGAAAAATCGGGCACATGGGCTTCTGTTGTTTGCAAAGACAACGGTACCACATTAACATTGACCGATAATGCGAGCACCAGCAACGAAACCGTTGCTCCTGCAGGCACGGAAGTGCAAATCAGGTGGTACAGCAGTCCGAACGGAAGCAATCCGTGGACACCCTTGAGTACCTATAATAATCAATTAAGCCTTTCTACGGGTAATTTAACGGCAACCATTCATTACAGAATAGAAGTAAGTTTAATCAGAACAAGCGACCAACGTGTTATCTGCAGTCAAACCGACATAACACATACCATTACGGTTCCCGTTTTCACCATGGGTGTAACCGCCAATCACACCAATCAAGGATACTGTATCGGTGATAATATGCTGTTGACGGGAACAGGTACGGGCGGTACCACTTTCCAATGGTTCAAAGACGGCAATCCGATTATCGGCGCAACGTCATTGACATACAGCAAAACATTTGCCGCAAGCGATGCGGGAACATATAAATTCAAAGCTATGAACGGCAGTTGTGCCGACAGCATTACCATAAACATCAGCGAAAATGCAGCTTTCAATTTCTCTGTACCCAATGAAGTAACCGTTTGTCAAGAATCGGGAACAACACAAATTCCGGCTACAAATCAGACGGGAGGCGCCACCGGCATTACGTATAATTGGTCTGCTACCAACGGTGCCACGGGAACAGGCTCTACATTTAATTTCCCGATAAACACGGCAGGAACGGGTACAATCACCGTTATCGGAAAAGCAACCGATTACTGTGCTACAACCAAAACAATACCGTATACTATTGTTGGGCTTACTCTTTCTTATATCCAAAATCCGACGAATATTTGTGCAAACAGCTTGACTCCTGCCGTATTGGAAGTGGGTGTAAACGGAACGGTTCCTCTTGGTATTACGTATGATATTGTATGGGAAAAACAGGAAGCAAGCAATTGGCAAACCGTGGGCAACGGAACGACGCTTTCCGTTAATCCGCCGATAACAACAACATACAGGGCAACCCTCATCATAAAAGATGCAGCGAATGACGCTATGTGTTCACGCCATACAACGCCTCATACACTGAATGTATTGGATTTGAGAATGGGTCCTGACGATAGTCGCACCATTTGTGAAGGAGACGTTTTGTCGCTCGAAGGTACAACGGGAAACGGCGTGGAAGGGGCATGGCTGGATGCAAACAGGAATATGATTCAGTCGTGGACAAGTTTGCCTGCAGGCAGATACTTGTACAATCAATATCCGACCGATAATACTACGTATTATTTCTTGGCACGCAACGGCGTATGTATCGACGAACAAAAATTTGATATTACGGTACGGAAAAATATCCAATTTATTCCTGTTCCGCCGATCATAAACACATGTGTGAATACACCCGTGATGCTGAATACGAATGTTTCGGAACCGACGAACGGAATCGTCAACTACAATTGGGTAGTAGACGGTGTTCTCATGGGTACCGGGCCAACATTCGAGTTTATCGGAAAAACGGCAAAAACAGGCAGCATCGTGATACAGGCGTTGGAAACAGCAACACATTGCGGAACAACACAAATCGTAGACTATACGGTAAATGAAATTGTGGTATTGGAAACAAACTATCCGTCCACATTCTGTCCGAATGAACCCGTAACATTGGAAGCGCGATTCGAAGAGCGTCCTGCGGGAAATATTCCGACATACAGATGGTACGAAAACAATACGTTGATGGAAACGGGAAGTGGAACACACGCACTAAAATCGTTTAATCCGACAAATGATGCGGTTTATCGCTTGGAAGTAAACACCGCGGCATGTGCTACGCCTGTTGTTATCATTCAAACGACAATTGAAATGGTGAAAATGGATATTGTATTACCGAAAGACACCACCATTTGCCCGGGCGAAGAAATCTTGATTCTGGCCATAACCGAAGCGCAAGGAAACTTCTCCATCAGGTGGACAAAACAGGGAGAATCCGACAGTATTCCGATTCCGATGATTCAAACGGGTATTTTCTTCCGAGAAAGACCGACCGAACAGACGCGTTACACGGCTTTTTTCACCAACACGGGTTGTTTCAATACGGCTAGTTTTGTGGTATCCATGCATCCTGTACCAATTATTGTGGCCATAGAGGAAATGGAACCCAGACATGTCAGGTTTTATGTGGAATCGGGTACGCAGCCGTATGAGTTCGCCGTAAATCAGCAAACGTATTTTACATTCAATGATGAATCGGGCAGGCTTCCTATCGGCAGTAATATTGTTTATGTGAGGGATGCGAATCTGTGTCGAACAAGCATGCCGTTTGTAATGGCGGAACCGTTGCTGGTATTCCCGCCGTTCTTTACGCCGAACGGAATCTTGGATGAAAACAGAACATGGAGAGTCAGGGGATTGGAATTGTTTGATGATATTGAACTGATTATCTTCGACCGTCACGGTAAGGAGTTGGCCAGAAGAACCAGAGGCGAATATGCGGAATGGGACGGCAAGTATTTAGGCAAACAGATGCCGTCAACCGATTATTGGTTCTTGCTCAGAGTCAGAGAAACGGGAAGGGAATACACGGGGCATTTTACGCTCATAAGGTAATAAATTATTGGAAATAGCCATAAGTTTTAAGTAATAAATCATAAGTTGCAAAAAATAATTAGAAATTAATTACCTTTGTAAAAAGAAACGAAAGACAAAACAAATTAGTGAATCTACGCATCAACAAATAAACATATATAATAAAACCGAAAATATGAAAAGAAAAATCATAGCATTGTTTGCCCTTCTGCTGGGAATAGCAAGTGTCGGAAAAGCGCAGGAATACATTATCTACAACCAGTATCATTTTCATTATTATTTGATGAATCCTGCCTTGGCAGGTGCTGCAGAGTGTACGCACTTTATGCTCAACCACAAACAGCAGTGGATTGGAATAAAGGATGCGCCGCATACTTCGATTTTGAGTTTTCAAACACGTACCAGGGCAAACTTGGGATTGGGAGCGTATTTGTATAACGATAAAAACGGATATTCGTATCAACAGGGAGCGCAATTTACGGTGGCGTATCATATTCCCATGTCCAGAGGGCATCGGTACAGCAGAAACCAGACATTGGACAGACAGCTTTCTTTCGGGGTATCGGGAAAATTCTACCGTTACCAACTGGCGCAGGAAGTAGTGGATGAGGCGAATTTGCAGGGTGAATATATCCAGCGCAAAGACGGAATATACCCGAATGCGAACTTCGGAGTATTTTATCAGGATTATAACTTCTTTGCGGGATTGTCGGTAACGAACATGATTCCCGTGAAGATTGACATGTTTGGACAGGATGAGCCCGTGCGACCGTTTACGGGAATGGTACAGGTTGGATATGGTTTTGAGGCGGGAAGGGATTTTACACTGGAACCGTCTGCGGTAATTAAGATGGACCAGGATACGAGAACGCAGCTCGACTTGGGATTCCGTGTGATACAAAATGTGGATGACCGTGACATCAGCTGGTGGGCGGGAGTCATCCTCAAACAGAACTTGGATGATGGGTATAAACCGTTGGTATTGTTGCCGAACTTCACCGTAAGGCTGGGTAAGTTCCGTTTTGGATATGCGCTCAACTTGGACTTGAACAAGCTCGTAAGTCACAGTTATTCAACACATGAATTGATGCTCGGATATAGTCTGTGCTCAACAAAAAAATTCTGTAGGTAGAAACATTGACGATTTTAGATTGACGATATAAAAAGACGAGGAAAAAGGTTGCTTTTTCCTCGTGCTTGTTTTTAAACATTTAAAAATATAATTTTATGAAAAAACTTGTTATTTCAACCATTCTTTTTTTGATATTTCCACTGTTAAGTATGGCTCAAACGCCGGTTACAGTAAAAACTTCGTGCGAAAGCGTAACTGCTTTCGATAAGTCGTTAACGCCTGACATAGGAATTCTTATTTATTCTGACGATGCCGAAACGGTTTGGAATGCAATGCGTTTGGCAGTGTATAGCCAATCGCAAGGCGACTTTGTTGTTATTTTTGTATTGGGACGAGGAACCGATATTTTTATGCAAGAGCAAGCTGCCGATGATGTGTATAATGTGCAAAACATCAGCGATACATTTCTGCACAATGGCGGAACGATTTACCTATGCGCTACTTGCGCTTGGGCAAGAAATACAGAAGATGTGCAGTCATGTACTATTACTTCGATTGCCGATATGTACCAAATTGTGAAAAGAAGCAAAATCGTGCTAACGTTTTAGGGTATTATATAGATATTTATTGATATTTACTTCGCGATATTGACAGATATTCGTTGTATAACGAACAATAAATATCTTAATATCAATGAATATCGCAAAGCAAATATCTCACTTTTTATGCAAACGGAATTAACCAAAACGCTCGACGGCTCTTATACCTTGTATGTTCCCGAAATAGACGAACATTATCATTCGATTAACGGCGCCATTCAAGAAAGCAACCACATTTTCATCAACGCAGGATTAAAAAAATGCTCCAACGATACGATTCATGTATTGGAAATTGGTTTTGGTACAGGGCTGAATGCTTTTTTGACCATGCTCGAAGCCGAAAAATCAGCCAAAAACATTCTTTTTACGACAATAGAACTGTATCCGATTGACAAAAATATAGTAAAATCGTTGCGCTATGCCGAGCAAATTTTAACAGCAAAAAGCGCTGATTTTGAAAAACTTCATACAGCTAATTGGAATGAAAAGGTACAGCTGACAACACATTTTATATTGGAAAAAATCCAAGCAGATTTTACCAAATTTGATTTTAGCGACAGAAGTTTTGATATTATTTATTTCGACGCGTTTTCGCCGGAAAAGCAACCGGAAATGTGGACAGAAAATATTTTTGCCAATTTATATAACACCAGCAATAACAACGCCATTCTTACTACTTATTGCGCCAAAGGAATGGTAAGAAGAGCTATGCAAAAAGCAGGTTTTTTGGTAGAGCGAATTCCCGGACCACCAGGGAAAAGGGAAATATTGAGAGGTGTGAAAATGTGATGTTGCGGAAAAATTAGAAAAAGATACGTATATTTATGAGTTAGCTGTAATTTAAATGACGACAATATGCAAACAAGAAATGTTTTACCAGAAGATAATTTATACTATTCTGTACTACTTAGCTTAGATGAAGGGAAATTTTATGGTTCTGGCTTCAGAATGAAATACAAAAATTATAATTATCTTGTTACTGCCAGACACGTATTATTCAATGAAGATTACGAGTTAAAAGCAAAAAATATGATAATGACTTGTCAAAACAGAAATAACATTGATGAACCAGTAATGTTAGGGATAGATTTAGAGAAAGCCTATTGTAAATTTGACAAAGCAAATGATGTTGCAATAATTAAGCTTGGTAAATTCATAAAATTATATGATAAAGAAACTCCTCTTAAAACGGATGGAGCAAAACACAAGCGACCAACGGCTTTTATTGGAGAAAACTATTTGTCAGAAATATCTATACCGGATAACCCAAGACTTGTGTCTCTTGACGAAGAAGCGACTCGCGGAATTAATGAAATTAGGATTGGGAATGATGTTTTTTTAATGGGATATCCAACTTCTTTAGGTATGAGACGAAACGAAGATTTTGATAGTAGTAAACCCTTATTAAGAAAAGGAATAATTGCAGGAGTTCATAAAAATAAGAACACCTTTATTATTGATTGTCCTACGTATTTTGGAAATAGTGGTGGACCAATTGTCGAATATGGAGAGGATGGTTATTATAGAATAATTGGAATAGTTTCAAAATACATTCCTTTTGTTACACGATGGATTAGTAATCGTGAACATATAACTAATACCGAATTGACAAATTCAGGGTACACTGTTTGCGTTCCAATTCAAGCTGCCTTTGACTTAATTGATAAACAAAATGAATGAAAAGCGATAGCACAGCAGGCAATTTGACATGAATGGCAATTTGGCTCGTGCAAAATTTTGTATATTTTTGTAAGTAAATTAATTTTTTCCCTATCTTTGTAAAAACCAATTAAGATTATGGATTTTAGTTTAGGCGATATAATATTTTTCGGAGCGATAATTATTGCAATAGTCAGTAATGTTGCCAAACATTTGAAAAAGGGGAAACAGACTCCACAACGAGAGCCTGCAACAGTTCCACTGCCAACGGAAGTGGTAGATTATTTCCAAAAAATAAAACAGCAAAAAGAAGCACCTGTTCAGAGAAAAAGTACGATAATTTCTCCACAACACGATACGACCGAAAAACAGATAGAAGAAATTTCCATTTTTGAAGAAGAACTGCCAATGGAAAATGATTTTGTCCTTGATTTTTCAGATGTTTCGGAACTCAAAAAAGGAATCATCTACACCGAAATATTTAATAGAAGATATTGAGATATTTATTGTTCGGTTATACAACGAATATCCACCAATATCAACGAACATCACAAAGCAAATATCATTAAAAATTATTTAAATGTTTTAAAGCATACAAAAAGAATTTGGAAAATTAAAAAAGTATACTTACCTTTGCAGTAACAACATAAGAAAAAACGGGGAGTTCTGGCTTAAAATGCCAGAATTCTTTTATTTTATAAGATTTAAAAATTATAATTATGGCTATTACCTATATGACCGAAGACGGTTACAAAAAAATATTGGAAGAATTGAACCATCTTGAAAATGTGCAACGTCCTGCCATTTCAAAACAAATAGCAGAAGCGCGCGACAAAGGCGATTTATCTGAAAATGCGGAGTACGATGCCGCCAAAGAAGCGCAAGGGATGCTCGAAATGAAAATTGCACAAATGAAAGATGTTATTGCCAATTCGCGCATCATCGACGAAAGCAAATTGTCGACAGATACAGTGCAACTATTGAATAAAGTAACCATCAAGAATTTGAAAACAAACCAAACGATGACTTATACCATCGTGTCCGAAAGCGAAGCAAACTTGAAAGAGCAAAAACTTGCCATCAGTACGCCGATTGCCAAAGGATTGGTAGGCAAAAAAGTAGGCGATGTTATCGAAATTGATGTCCCCTCCGGAAAAATGTCTTTTGAAATCTTGGAAATAGCAATTTAAAAAACAATGTCATTACGGGCTTGACCTGTAATCTCATAAACAAAGAGATTCTTAGTAAACCAAGCAGCAAAGCCGAGCGCCACATCAATCAAGTGCAGAATGACGGTTTTTGGAACAGTTTTTGAATCTTGAATCTGAAATCTTGAATTAAATTATGGATAGCGTTTTTACCCGAATCATAAATGGAGAAATTCCGTCGTATAAAATTGCGGAAGACGACAATTATTATGCCTTTTTAGATATTAATCCTATCGCAAAAGGGCACACGCTCGTCATTCCCAAACAAGAAACGGATTATATTTTTGACCTCGACAACGAAACATTGGCGGGACTGCACATTTTTGCCAAAAAAGTTGCCGTTGCCATCAAAAAAGCAATTCCATGTAAGCGCGTCGGAGCCGTTGTGCTGGGAATGGAAGTACCGCACGCTCACATTCATTTGATTCCACTAAACAAAGAATCCGATGCCAATTTTGCGAACATAAAATTGAAAATCGAGCCTATCGAAATGCAAGAAATTACGAATAAGATAAAAAACAGCCTCTCCTAACCTCTCCAAAGGAGAGGAACAGTTCTCCCCTTTCGGGGGAGTTAGAGGGGACTCATTCCACTACTGTAATATGAAAACACGCTTGACGCTTTTCTCGAGCAACAACACAGCGACCTTCTTCGCGAAGTTCTTTTAATACTTCTTCGAGCAGTCGTTGGTATCGAGTTCCGCTGTAATATTCATTATTACCGAAAAAATCCTTTTTCACAAATTTATTTTTAGCGATGTCGAATGTCGTTCCAAACAAATGAGCCGTTGTATCCCTCGTTGCATTCACATTCCTTCGTCTAAGCGAAGATTGGCTTTTTTCAGTCCTTAACAACGAAGTTACTATCATTTTGCGAGGTTTCAATTTATGTTCCGCCTGTTTTTCTTGAAAACGTTTACCAATTTCAGACAATAAATCATATGCTTTTTCTGTTAAATAAGGGTGAGAGTGAGTGAGCTCTTCAACAACGAATGATTTTTTATCGGAAATCAAAATCAATTCGCCCATAAGTACCAGCGAATCAGCAGCCGCCAAAAAATCGGAATCGGTTTTATACGTTTCTTTCAATCCGTTTGCAACAGCATATTTTAAATGCAAAACATTTTTGTCGCGAAGAGAAGTATCAAAATCTAACGTACGTTGTGGTTTTTGAGGTAATTCCAAGTTCTCAAAATTTTCCACATTATTTTTTCCCGAATCAAGTCCGTGCACGATAATCAAAAACGCAAAAGAGCAAATAATGGCAAGAATAACAGTTCCTATTTTGAGAAAAAAAGATTTCATAAACGACGTAGAAATGATTAAACAAATGTACAAAAATGAACTTAAAATCAGCTATCTTTGCATTTTAAAAATATTAATTAATTCAAATTACTAGTTAAAAATTTTAAATACAACCTCTCTCCCAAGGAGAGAAGGATTGGTAAGATGTTTGTCTGTTCCTCATTTCACAACTTCCTCTAAAAACTCTTTACCTTTTTCCCTCTCTTGTGGAGAGGGTGCCCGAAGGGCGGGAGAGGTTCGAGAGGACAGGTAAAATCTTATTTAAAATTAATTAGATGAAACTCGCATAAATGCGAATTCCATACAACCACAATGTAAAAAATAATTATTTACGTATGAAATTAAAACAATTTTCAACCGTTTTTATTGTATTAAGCATCCTTGTTTCTGTCGTTTTTTATTCGTTTGGACGACAAAGCAAAGCTGCTAACATTATCCAAAACACAACATATATTGCTGAACCACAAAAAGTTCACTCACTACGCATTTCGGATAAGTTTCATTTTGCGGGCGAAGACGTTCCGTTTGTGCGATTCGATGTGCGCGAAAACATTGACCGCGAATTACTCGCGTTCACATATATGCACAGCACCATATTGATGCTCGTAAAAAGAGCAAATTTATATTTTCCGATTATTGAACCAATACTGAAAGAGCAAGGAATTCCGGACGATTTTAAATTTTTGGCGTTGATTGAAAGTCATTTTAATCAACGCGCACTTTCGCCCGTAAAAGCCGCCGGAGTTTGGCAGTTTATGGACGAAACAGGAAAAAGCTATGGACTTGAAATTAACAGTCAAGTAGATGAACGGCTTGATATTACAAAATCAACTATCGCCGCTTGCAAATACCTAAAAGAATCGTACGATTTGTATGGCGATTGGATTATTGTGGCAGCATCGTACAACGGCGGCAGAGGACGAATGACACGCGAATTGAGTAGACAAAAAGTTGAGTCGTTTTTCGATTTATTTTTAAATGAAGAAACAACCCGCTATATATATCGCATTATCGCATCAAAAGAAATTATTTCAAATCCCGCAAAATACGGTTTCTGCCTGCGCAAAGAAGATTTTTATCACACCGTTGGAATACAAACAGTGGCGGTAAATACAGCGGTAGAAAATTGGGCAGATTGGGCACAAGAACGCGGCACAACATACGGACAACTAAAATATTTCAATCCTTGGATTCAAGATATTAAGCTGGACAACAAAAATAGAAAAACATATCAAGTGCGGATTCCGAATAAAAACGATTTGAAATTCGACATCAACAAAGTAATTATTCACAATGACGCGTGGTTAAGATGCGAAAACCAATGAAAAAAATTTCCGGCATATTACTTCTCTTTTTCTTCGCGACATCCGTTGCGTTTGGAGCAAAAACTGTCATCGTAGTAACAGCAGAAGGCTACGAATATCAGCCGCTTACGCTGAAAACATACCTTGACGAAATTGCATTTTTGGAAAAAGAACTTGCTCACAACGCTGTGAGTAATACAGGAAATATCATATTTGAATTTGATATATCGATCACCACTACTTGTTTTTTGGAATTAGGAGCATATCACGCTATTTTCTTTGCCGAACCGGGAAAAGAGTATCACATCACGTTGCCGCCTTTCCGACCATTAACAAAAGCACAACAGTTCAATCCATTTTTTGAACCGAAAAAAATATTACTAAAAACAGATGCTACCGAAAAAAACGAATTAAATACACAAATAGCTTATTTTGAAGATGTTTTCGATTTTTTTCTTGTAAAATCGGCGCTAAACACTGATATTGATTCCATTAAAAAATCAATTGCAACGCTTCAAGATCTTTTTTCCGATTCCGGAATTCCGTTTTTTGAAGACTACAAACAATACAAATACGTGCAGTTAATCAATCTCAACGAGAAACATTCGCCGAGTTTGGCTATTACCGAATATTTTTCAACATTGCCTGTCAGTTACGAAAATCTCGCTTTTTGGGAAACATTCAACATTATATTTAATAATTTTTTCAATGCCTTTGGAAGCAGCATTGAGCGGCAATACATTAACCGTGCGCTTGCCGAAGACGATTTCACAGCATTGTCGGCTATTTTAGAATATCGTTTTAATATTACAGACCAAGCATTGCGAGAATTAGTTATTATAAAAGGTTTATACGATGCCTATTTTTCCGACAAACGCAATGCACCATATCTATTTTCGTTGATGAAAAAATGGAAAGAACATTTGACAATTCCTCTGCACGTCGAAATGCTGGAAAAAATAATCGACCGAATAGAAGAAAATTCGGCTAAACCATTTAACTTTAATCTCGCAGACGAAAAAGGGAAATATCACCAGTTATCCGATTTCAGCGGAAAATTTGTTTATATCAACTTTTGTAACACCAATATTGCCCTTTCCAAAAAAGATTTCGGAATATTAGAACGCTACGCCGACGTTTATAAAAAAGACCTTTATGTTGTCAATATATTTACAGACGACAACAAAGACCGTATGAAAAATGCCGTTTCAAAACAAAAAAGCAAGCAGATTGTTAATCTTTTTGGGGGCAATAATTCTGAATTGATTAATCGATATAACATTATCAATATTCCGACTTATTTCTTGATTGACAGGAAAGGAGATTTTCTTCTTTCGCCCGCGCCGACTCCCGACGAAGATTTTGCGCGCACTTTTGAAGAAATATTAATGAAAGAAAAAATAAAAAATCCCGAACAAATTCCCGATGAAGATAGATGGTGGGAATAAAAAACATTCAATATTCAACGTTTAAAAATTCAATATTCAAAAAAATTTAATGACATATTTCAAGATTGCTTCGTTCCTCGCAATGACGGAAAAAGCAACAACGAAGCGTCATTGCGAGGGATGAAGCAATCCAGATTAAACAATAAAAAATACAACAATAATTATAACATTTAAAAACAAAAAACTATGTCAACAACAGTAATTTTAATTTTAGTAATAGCCGTTTTGGTTATTTGGGCAATTTCGATTTACAATCGATTAGTAAAACTTCGCAACAACCGCGAAAATGCGTTTGCCGACATTGACGTGCAATTAAAACAACGCCACGATTTAATTCCGCAATTAGTAGAAACCGTAAAAGGCTACGCCAAACACGAAAAAACAACGCTCGAAAATGTGATTAATCTACGTAATGCTGCTGCCGGCGCCACCACAGTTGATGATAAAATTGTGGCTGAAAATAAATTAAATTCAGCATTGGCAGGCTTAAAAGTTACGCTCGAAGCGTATCCCGATTTGAAAGCAAACCAAAATTTCTTGCAATTGCAAAATGAAATGAGCGACATTGAAAACAAATTGTCAGCCGTTCGCCGCTTCTTCAATTCAGCAACAAAAGAACTTAACAACGCCGTACAAACATTTCCATCGAATATT